>Ga0315912_10000640_pt1 | contig 57451 bp, 56 predicted proteins | sample VfabasoilMG_FD_204469 | JGI IMG/M metagenome (GOLD analysis project Ga0315912, IMG submission 204469) | Garden soil microbial communities collected in Santa Monica, California, United States - V. faba soil | ecosystem: Environmental > Terrestrial > Soil > Garden | place: USA: California...
TGCGGTGGGCTCGGCGCACAGGCGCTCTACACCGAGGTCACGGCGACTCAGTTGCCCGCCGGGATCGCGGGGGCATGCATGAATGCCGACGCCGGTGACGCCGACGGCGATGGCGATCTCGATCTCGCGCTCGCGATGGAATACGAGCCGAAGATACTGCTGATCAACGACGGCGCGGGGCGCTTCAGCAATGCGTCGTCGCAGCTGCCGCGCACGGTTCACGACAGCGAGGATGTCTCGTTCGCGGACTTCGACGGGGACGGCGACCTCGACCTCGTGTTCGTCAGCGAGGACGATCGTAAGGACGAGCTCTACTTGAACGACGGCTCCGGCCGTTTCCGCGACGTCAGCGACAGGCTGAGGCCCGACGACGTTACGAACGGCTCCGTCGTATTCGACTTGAACGGCGACGGCGCGCCCGACGTCTTGACGGGCAACATCGGCAGGGATCGCGCCCTCATCAATGACGGCACGGGTCGGTTTCGCGACGAGACGGCGACGCGCTGGCCGCAGGGACGCTCCGAGTCGCGCACGCAGGAGCTCGAGGCGTTCGACGCGGACGGCGACGGGGATCTCGACGTCGCGGTCGCGAACGAAGGGCAGAACCAGCTCTATCGCAACGATAGTGGCGTGCTCGTCGACGTGACGGCCACGCACTTGCCGCGCGAGAACGACGAGTCGCGCGAGATCCGCGCGGCCGATTTCGACGGCGACGGCGACCTCGATCTCGTCGTCGCGAACGTCCGGTTCGTGTTCGACGAGCCGGAGCTCGACGCGCTGTTGTTGAACGACGGGAAGGGCACCTTCACGGCAGCACCCGCCGGCTCACTCCCGAGCGGCGGCGATGCGAGCAACTTCGCGATCCAGGCCGACGACGACGACGGCGACGCCGACGTAGACATCATCGCGCCGAGCACGGAATTCGAGCGAGCGGGGGGCGGCGCGTACCGCGTGCTGCTGAACGACGGCAATGCGCGGTTCTCGGTGGCTGCGGCCGACAGCGTGCTGCCCGCGGCCGCCACTGGTAACGGCTTCGACGTGGAGGTTGCCGACTTCGACGGCGACGGCCGCAGCGATTTTTTCTTTTGCAATCGCGCTTCGTCCGGCGACGATCCCGAAGGCTCGGGCGGCGTGCAGCGCCTGCTGCTCAACCGCGTGCGTTAGCGCATGATGTCGCCATGGCCACCGATCTCGAGCATCAGCGCACTCTCGACGCGACTCTGCGCGCCGTAGTCGCGCTGCTCGACAAACAGGCGCTCGTGCACCAGCTCGTCGCGCGCACGGACACGCGCAAGCACGCGCTCGTGCAGTCGCTCGTCGAGCGGCAACATGCCGTGGAGCTCGAGAAGAAGCTGAACTCGCTGCATCCGGCCGACGCCGCCTTCGTGCTCGAGAGCTTGCAGCAGCAGCAGCGCATGACGGCGTGGCGGCTCATCGCGCGCGAGCGGCGCGGCGCCGTGCTGCTCGAGCTCGCGGATGCCGTGCGAGCGTCGCTCGTGACGCTGCTCGACGAGCCGGAGCTCATCGCGCTCGGCCGGCAGATGGACGCCGAGGACTTCGCGGACCTCGTGCAAGACCTGCCGCAGGCGCGCGTCGACTCGCTGCTCGCGCAGCTCGGCACCGAGGCGCGGGCCGAAGTTCAGTCGGTGCTGTCGTTCCCGGAGGGCAGCGTCGGCGCGCTGATGCACCTCGACCCCGTCACGGTGCGCGCGGACGTCACGCTCGAGGACGCCATCGCGTCGCTGCGCCGCCGCGGCAGCGCGCCGCAGCAATTGACGGTCGTCGACCGCAACAACGTGCTGCAAGGTACGCTCGCGATCGAGCAGCTGCTCGTGCGCGACGGCAGCCTGCGCGTCAACGAGGTCATGGATGCCGAGCCGAAGTACTTCATGACGAGCGACGCCGAGCATCAGGCCGTCGAAGCGTTCGAGCGCTACGATCTGATCGCGGCCCCGGTCGTGAATCTGCACAAGCAAGTCGTCGGCGTGCTGACCGTCGACAAGGTGCTCGAGCAGGTCACGCAGGACTCGTTCAAGCAATCGTTGAGCCAGGTCGGCTTGAGCGACGACGAGGATCTGTTCGCGCCGGTCTGGCAGAGCGGCCGCAAGCGGCTCGCGTGGCTGGGTTTGAATTTGCTGACGGCGTTCGTCGCGTCGCGCGTCGTCGGCGGATTCGAAGGATCCATTGCGCAACTCACGGCGCTCGCCGCGCTGATGCCGGTCGTCGCGAGCATCGGCGGCAACACGGGCAATCAGACAGTAGCGCTCGTAATCCGCGGCCTTGCGCTGTCGCAGTTGAACGTCCGCAACGTGATCTTCCTGCTACGCAAGGAGCTCGCGATCGGCGCGATCAACGGGGCGATCTGGGGCGTCGTGATGGCTGCCGCGACGCTGCTGCTCTATCGATCGCCGGGCCTGGCGGCCGTCATGGCGAGCGCCATGGTGCTGAACATCCTGTTGGCGTCGGCCGTCGGCGTGTTGTGCCCGATGATTTTGCAGCGCCTGGGGCGCGACCCCGTCATGGGCAGCAGCATCCTGCTGACCGCGATCACGGACAGCATGGGGTTCTTTATCTTTCTCGCGCTCGCGTCCGTCTGGCTTCTGTAAAACGAAAGGCTACGACGGCAGCAGCACTCCGGAGCCGCCCGCCGACTTCGGCAGATCTTTGTGCTTCGGCAACGAGTCGACGATGCGCAGCACGGCTTCCTGATAGTGAAGGTGCTCGCGTGGCCGGAACTCGAGCGCGGGCAGCACGGCAGCATAGACGTCGACGAGCTTGATTGACGGATGTTCGGTCAGCAGATGGCCGCCGCAGGTCTTGCACCATTTTCGAAGGCTGTTCGGCGTCTTGCTGTAGCTACCGATGTTTTCGGCACCGGCTGTGATCTTGACGGCGCCGGGGCGCCACAGCGTGTACGCGTTGACGGGGCCCGCGGACCAGTGCCGGCACGACTCGCAATGGCAGTAGCCCATCGTGACGGGCTCGCCGGTCGCGACGAGCGAGACGGCGCCGCAAAAGCAGCTGCCTTTGTACGTCTTTTCCATGGTGTTCCCGATGCGTGAGGTCGTGGTCTCGAGCAGGGCCGCTACTATAGCCGACGCCACTGTTTCGTGAGGCGAATGCGTGCATCGTAGGCTCGAATCGCTCTGCTACATTGTGGTCTTCGCCGAACCGATGCGTCCGAGGTAAGTCAATGCAGAGGCTGTCACTTGCGGTCCTTGTCTCGCTCTCGTTGTTATATGCCTGCACGCCGGCAGAGCAGCCCGCGGCACCTGCGCAGGCCGAGCACATGGCGACGGGTACGCTGAACTCGGTCGATGTCGCCGCAGGAACCGTCAACGTTTCACATGGCGCGGTTCCGAGCGCCGGCTGGCCGCAGATGACCATGGATTTCAAGCTCGCGGACCCCGGAATGGCGGCCGAGCTGAAGGCGGGCGAGCGTGTGGACATTCACTTCAGGATCGACAATGGGATGAACGCGACGATCACCGAGATTGCTCCGATCAAATAGCCCTGCTGTGCCTGTTCCTCTGCTCCGTTAGCGTCGAATTAACGGTTAACGAACGCCAAATAACTACAGTTACGCGGCGCGCCTCACTAGCATGCGGCCTCCTTAAAAGAGCCGCAGGAATGAGGTAGCAGATGATGAGCCGGCCCCACTTAGTCAAGCCCGGACACTTCGCGTTGTCCCTGGTTCTCGCTGGCGTCGCCACCGGGGCGGCGGCACAACAGCCCGCTTCGGGGCAGGGCGCGCAGCCGACCCAGCGCGAGCAAGAGCTGCAGAACCGAGTCGATCAGTTGGAACGGCGCGTCGGCGAGCTCGAGTCCTCGACCGTGCTGTCCGAGCCGGAAACGATCGTCAAGGAGATTCAGGTCTACGTCGATGAGAACGGCGTCGAGTACGACGAGCCCGGGCCCGGCAGGCGTCCGGTCGTAACCTATCAGCGCGAGCGCGTCTACCGGCGTCAGGCCATCAGCGAAAAGCTGGACGAGGCGCTCGAGGACGCCGCCAGCCGTAGCGTGGCGGTCGGCGTCGATGCCGCGATCGTGTTGCAGAACGTTCAGCAGAGTACGGGCGAAACAACCCCGGCGGACGACGAGTTCTATGAGCTAGCCTCCGCAGACCTCTTCTTCACTGCGGGCCTTGCTCAGAACACGATCTTCTACGCGGATATCGTCGGTTTGAGCGGCACGCCTCCCGACAACGAGGTCGGTGGCCTCACGCTGTTGAACGGCTACGCCGCGCGGCTCGGTGAGCAGAACGAGCTGACTCTGCGCGAGGCGTGGCTCATGACCGAGCTTGCGAACCAGAAGGTTCAGCTAGCTGCCGGCCGTGTCGACCTCACGAACTTCTTCGACCACAACGCGGTTGCCAACGACGAAACGACGCAGTTCTTGAGCGACGCTCTCGTCAACAACCCGATGCTCGGCCTTTCCGAGAACGGGGCGGGTCTTGCCACCACGTTCGACCCGAAAAACGGCTTCACGGCGAGGATCGGCTACCAGCAGAGCAGTAGCGATGCCGCGAACCTGTCGGATGCGCTGTTCTACCTCGCGGAAGTCGGGAAGCTGGTTACGCTCGGAGACCTCGGCGAAGGCAACTATCGCGTTTGGTTCCGAACCGACAACAGCAGCGGTCAGGACCAAACGGCGTGGGGCATCAGCCTCGATCAGAAGGTCAGCGCCGCAGTCACGCTGTTCTTGCGCGCCGGTCAGGCGGAAACCAGCGACGATTTGGGCGAGCCCTTGGATGACGACGAGTACTACAGCTTCGGCTTCCAGCTGAAGAACGGTGGTACATTCAATCCGGAAGACGCGTGGGGTGTCGGTTTCGCGAATACGCAACTCGGCGCCGGCGACGAGGAAGATCTCATCGAGGGTTACTACAACCTTCGCATGACGCAGAAGCTTCAGCTTTCTTTTCACTTGACCCACGTCACGGAGAAATTTGTCGACGCCGAAGAGGTCGGATACTTCGTGCCCGGAGTGCGACTGCAGGCGAGCTTCTAGCCGCCTAGGAGAACCAAGATGGCCAACATCGAAAAACTTTTGACGGTAGCTCAAATCGCCTGTGCGCTGGTTGTGGGCGCTCCACTCGCGGCGCAAGACCACACGCAGCACGCGCCGGGCTCGCCGGCCGCCGTTGCGACCGCCGGTCGCCCCGTGAAGATCACGGACCCCGCGTCCGTCGTGTTGATCGTGAACCGAGATTCCAACGACATCGGTTTCATGGACATCGCTACGCACAAAATGATCGGCAGCGTGTTCTTGGGCAACAACGTGAACCCACACATGGCGATGATGTCGCACGACGGGCGATTCGTCGTCACGGGCGGCACTCGCGCCAACAAGGCGTACATCATCGACGTCGCCACGTTGACGTTGGTGAAGGAAATTCCCGTCGGCTTCGCCCCGGAGCACCTGGCGTTCTCGCCCGATGGCCGCTACTACTACCAGGGCAACCCCGACGACGACTCGATCTCCGTGATCGACATGGTCTCGATGACCGAGATCAAGCGCATTCCGGGGCTCGTCGAGCCGCTGAACATCACGTTCACTCCGGACGGCTCCAAGGCGTACATCGGCAACTACGGCGCGCACTGGGTTGGCGTCATTGACGTGACTCGCCACGAGTTGGCCAAGAGGATCGCAGTCGGCACGCCGCCGGCCGTTGCCAAGCTCGATCCTGATCGCTACCTCGGCGAGATCAAAGGCGTATCGAACGCGAGCATGTCGGCGGATGGCCGCTACCTGTACGCCGCCGACGGCGACCTTGGAATCGTCGGCGTGATCGACACTCGCGAAGACAAGCTGATCAAGACCATTCGGGTTGGCGCCGATCCGTGGCGCGCCTACATGAGCCATGACGGCCGCTTCGCAGTCACGGTCAACAACGGCGACGAGACGATCTCCGTGATCGACACGTCCAAGAACGAGGTCGTCGCGACGCTCGAAGGCGGGCCCGACATGACCGGCGTCAACTTCGCCGGAGGCAAGGCGTTCGTGATCAGCGCGACCAGCGGGTTCGTCTACGTCTACAACGCAACGACGTGGGAGCCCGCAGGACGCATCAAGATCGGCTTGAACCTGCAGCTCGAGACGGCCACGACCGACGTCGCGGACCAGAAGCTGTATCTGGCCGTCTCCACGAACCACTCGATTTACACGATCGACGCAGCCACGGAAGCCGTGGAGCGGATCACGGGGGTCGGCCTCTATCCGTGGGGAACCCACGTCATGTCGAGCAAAGACAACTACTGCCACTAACCAAGACCGGGGCGGTAGGGCGACGGAGCCCTACCGCCCTGTGACGTGGCGCAATGAATGCGCGCCTCTTCGCCTCCATTTCGTCGCTCCTTACGCGTTATGATTTCGCGCATGACGAACGTTCTGCGCTTGAGCGTTGCGGCACTCGCTTTCATCGCTTCTATTCCCGCTGGTTCGCCCTATCGTGTCGGTCTCGCCGATGCACAAGGCGTGCGGGATCACACGCGGTCGCGACCGCGTGTCGACCGCGATGCGACCGAAGCCGAGCGACAAGCTGCCGAGATCACGTTGACCGTCGCTCCGGTCGGCGAGCAGTTGCTACAGACTTGGATCCGAACGGCTGGCGTCATCGATGAGGCACGCAAAGTCCTGCGGGCCTGTGTCACCGGCGAAGACGCGGCGCTGATTGCTGCGGGACAGCGCGTCCGCGTGTTTGCGCCGGAATCGAAGGCCTCGATGAGCCAGGCACGTGTAACGAGCGTCGCCCCGCGCGGCGACTGCATTGCAATCGATGCGACGCTCTCTGGTCCGGTGTATAGCGACGCCACGCGGTACGTTCTAGAAATTATCGTCGATCGCGGCTCGCGATTTGCCGTGGCGAACGCCGCCATCATCGAGCGCGACGGCAAAGAGATCGTGTACGAGGAAATTCATCCCGGCCACTACGAGCCGCACGAGATTCGGACCGGCATCAAGGGTGAAACCTATACCGAGGTCCTCGACGGAATCGCGGAAGGCTATCGGATCATTACGATCGGCAGCTTCTTCATCGACGCGGAGTACCGCCTGAAGATGACTCCCGGGAACGGGATGGATGCTCACCACCATCATTAAAGGGGTGATCCGCCACCGACTGCTCGTCGCGGTCGCCGTCGCGGGGCTCGTCGTCCTCAGCATCCTGTCACTGCGCGTCGTCTCGCTGGACGCGATCCCCGATATCTCGGAGCCGCAGGTCGTCGTGTACGCGAAGTGGCCGCGCAGTCCCGAGCTTCTCGACAGCGAAGTCGTCGATCCGCTCGTTCGCTCGCTTGCGGGCTCCCCGGGCGTGGAGTCGATCCGAGCCACGTCGCACCTCGGATACTCGTTCGTGTATCTGATTCTCGACGACGCCCGCAATCGCTCCGCCGTGAAGCAGGCGGCCCTCGACCGCATCAACGAAGTCCGTTTGCGCCTGCCGGCCGACGCCGACATCCGGCTCGGCCCTGACGCGAGCAGCATGGGCTGGATCTTTCAATACGCGCTCGTCGACCGCGAGCAGACGCGCGATCTGCGCGAGCTGCGGCGCGTCAACGAGGGGCGCATCAAGCCAGCGCTCGAAAGCGTCGCGGGCGTCGGTGAGGTGGCTTCGATCGGGGGGCTCGAGCGGCAGGTGCAGCTGAAGCTATTCCCGCCGCTCTTGGCGGAGGCGGGGCTGTCGCTACGCGCGGTGATCACGGCGTTCGAGAGCGCGTTCGACCAGGTCGGCGGCCGCATGATCGAAGTTGCGAACCGCGATTATCAGGTCCGCGGTGTCGTGAACAACGACGACCTCGACGCTCTCGAGAACCTCGTCGTGGGGCGCGGTGCAAACGGCCGCGTCGTACGAATCAAGGACGTCGGCTACCTGCAAGTAGGCTACGACGTGCGTCGTGGGATCGCGGACCTCGATGGCGCAGGCGAGGTTGTCGGCGGAATCGCGATCATGGATCAGAGCGAGAACGTCGTCGCCGTCGCGCGCGCGCTGAAGGCGAGACTCGAAGAGCTGCGAACGGAATTGCCGCCCGGCATCGAAATCGTAACGACTTACGATCGCTCCACGTTGATCGAAAGCACGCTCGAGAACTTCGGCCGCGCGCTGGCCTACGAGCTCGGGGTTGTCGTCCTCGTGATCGTGCTTGCGCTGCGCAGCGGGCGGGCCGCCGTGGCACCCGTGGTGGTGCTCGTCCTCGGGTGTCTCTTCACCGTGCTGCCGCTCGTTGCCTTCGGGCAGACGATCAACTTGCTCTCGCTCGCGGGGTTGGCGATAGCCGTGGGCGAGATGGCAGACGCGACGATCGTCATCGTCGAGAACTGTACCGCCGAGCTTGCGAAGCGCGGCAAGACGACGGCGACCGAGCGCTTCGAGATCATCGTCGCCGCGATCGCGCGAATGACGCGGCCGTTGTTGTTCTCGTTGCTGATCATCATGGCGTCGTTTCTCCCGATCTTCTTCCTCGGCGAGCGCGAGGCGCGGCTTTTCGATCCGCTGGCATACAGCAAGACGTTCGCGATGGCCTTCTCGACGCTGCTGACGTTGCTTGTCTTGCCTGGGTTGATCGTTTGGGTATTCAAAGATCGCACGCCGCAACCGCGCGGTTCGCGAAACTCGTGGTTCGTGCATGCGTACGAGCAGACTCTGCGCGGAGCCGTGCGGGCGCGCTACTTGGTCGTAGCCGCGAGCGTCGCCATGGTCGTCGTCGCGGCAATGGTCGCGGCGCGATTTCAGCGCGATTACATGCCGGAGATGGAGGAAGGCTCGGTCCTCTACATGCCGACGACGCTGCCCGGCATGCCGAGTCGCGAGGCCGGCTGGATCCTCCAGCAGATGGACCGCAAGCTCAAGGAGTTTCCCGAGGTCGAGCGCGTGTTCGGCAAGCTTGGCCGCGCAGACACCGCCACGGATCCCGCACCCATGACGATGGTCGAAGCGACAGTCTCGCTGAAGCCGCAGGAGGAGTGGCGCGAGGGCTACACGAAGGAGAGACTCGTTGCGGAGATGAACGAGGCCATGAACATGGTCGGCTTCGTGAACGCGTGGACCCAGCCGATCGCAGCCCGAATAGCGATGCAGGACACGGGAATCCAAACGCCCGTCGGTATCAAGGTGAAGGGCCCGGATCTCGAAGTGATTGCCGAGCTATCGAGCATGATCGAATCCGCACTTCGAGCGCTGCCAGGCACGAAGTCCGTCATCGCGGAGCGCGTCTCGGAGGGGTTTTACGTCGACGTCGAGCAGGACCTCGCTCGCCTGGCAGAACATGACGTAACCGTCGATGAAGCGACTCTTACCGTGCGCCACGCGATCGGCGGGGAGAACGTCGTCGCCATGCGGCAACGCGACGGCACGACCGTTCCGCTGAGCATTCAGTACTCGCCGGAATATATCGACACGCTGGACAAGGTCCGGAACGTTCCTGTCGTCACGGCCGACGGCAAGTATGTGCCGCTGGCCGAGATTGCCGACGTCGCGGTTCGCGAGCTCCCCGAGATGATCCGCAACGACAACGGCGAGCGCGCCGGCTATCTCTTCGTCGACCTCGCGGGCGTCACCGGTGTGGACTATGTCGCTCGCGCGCAGCCGTATCTCGCGGGCGAAGTACCGCTGCCCGACGGCTATTCGATCGAATGGACCGGTACGCACCGTTACGCGGAGGAGGCCAAGGGGCGCCTGCTGCTCGTCGTGCCGATTACCGTGTTGATCACGTTCGTGCTGTTGGCACTGGCATTTCGTTCGCTCGCCGAGACTCTGCTGATCATGCTGTCCGCGCCGTTCGCGCTGATCGGCGGCGTGTTGCTGCAGTGGCTGCAGGGCTATCCGCTCACGACGGCCGTCGTGATCGGGTACGTCGCCGTGCTCGCGATCGCGGTGCAGACCGGCATCATCATGGTCGAGTTCATTCGCGATGCTCTCGCGCGGCGCGATGGACGGCCTTACGTCGACGCCGTCATCGAGGGCTCGGTAGCGCGGTTGCGGCCGAAGCTAATGACGGTTGCGACGACCGTGCTTGGATTGATTCCCATCATGTTGGCGAGCGGTTCCGGTCTCGACGTCACGCAGCCAATCGCGGCCCCGAGCGTCGGGGGCATGGTCACGTCGACGATCTACGTTCTGTTCTTGATCCCGTGCCTGTTCGCGATCGGTCACGATATTCGAGAGCGCTTCGGCGCGTCCGCGCGATGATTCTCTCGCAGCTATCGGCCGCGGCGCGGCAACAGCAGTAGCGTTGCGGTTTCCGGTAGGCCTCTGATCCGCGTGCCGGCCGGCAGCGACAGCGTTTCCAGCAACCAGAAGGGGTGCGCATATTCGTCCCGGTAGCCGTCGAGCCAAACCAACGGTTCTAGAGTGCCGTCCGGCAGCTCCGCCACGATTCGCAGCGATTGCTCCGGTGCCACGTCGCGCGCGAACAGTCCTGCGACCTCGATTTGGCGACTCAGGGTCGTTGGTCCGCTCACGGCTACGGCCCTGCGCGACGGGACGAAACGCGGCGCCGGCGCGGGCGCGTCGGGCCGTTCCGGTAGAGCGCGCGGATTGTTGCCGCGAGCGGCGCCGGTTTCGACCCAGTCGACGATCATCTCGATCTCGGATTCAGCGAGCGCCTGCTCGTTTTGGAACTGACCGAAGCCTTTCACGGCGCCCCACGGCGGCATGCTGCGCTCGAGCACGGCGTGTTTGATGGCTTCCGCCGCCGCGCGCGCTTCGCCGTACTCGACGAGCGAGAACGCCGCGCCATCCTCGCGGTGGCACGAGACGCAATTCGCGTAGAGAATTCGCGAGATCTGCCGGTTCCACGTCATCGCGCCCATCATCGCGTGCGACCATGCCCATGCGCCGGCGAGCGATAAAGTCGTGGCTGCAGCGAAGATGCCGAGACGTTTCATGATTCGAAGCGCGTTCTCAAATGCCGGCTACGGTCGTCAGCGTACAACGGCCTTGCGTTCGCTGGCAGCCGCGGCCGCCTTCGGCGCGCTGGCCGGCGCAGGCGCCCAAACGCCGGGCTTGGCCGCGATGCCGCCGCCCGTCGAGATCGTCTACGTTTGCCCGTTCGATCGCAGCATTCGTGGCCTCGAACCGGGTGTTTGCCGTGCCGGTAACCGAGAGGCTGCGTTGAACGCAGAGGTGCCGGAGCCCCTCGAGTTTCCGCTGACCATGACGACGGTGCCGCCGCATCTGTTGCCCGGCGAGCCGGTGCAACTGCGCTTCGAGGTGCGGGATCCGTGGGAGCAGAAGGTCGTCGACCGGTTCACGGTCGTGCACGAGGCGCCGTTCCACGCCTTCATCGTTTCCGAGGACCTCGACTTCTTTCTGCACGATCATCCGCGCTGGACCGGTGCCGCGTTCGAGCTCGGTGTCACGCTGCCGCGCGACGGTTTCTATCGTGTGTTGACGGATTTCCTGCCCGAAGCGGCTACTCCGCAGTTGCTTACGCGGAGCCTCTTCGTCGGCGACGGCCGCACGACGCCGCGCGTGTTGGTTCGCGACTATGAGCGCAAGCGAGGCCCGAACCTCGAGGTCCAGCTCGAGCAGTTGTCGGCCGACCCTGTTGCCGGCACGGGTGTCACGCTGCGATTTCATCTGACGCCCGACGACGGCATCGAGCCGTATCTCGGCGCTGCGGGGCACATGCTCGTCGTAAGCGACGACCTAATCGATATGACGCACACGCACCCCGCAAGCCCAGGAATCGGGTCGTTCGCGGACTTCCGCGTCGTGTTTCCCCGGCCCCGCGTGTACCGCGTGTGGGTGCAATTCCAGCGACAGGGCGTCGTGACGACTGCCCACTTCGACGTACCGGTGCAGCCCGGCGGAGGCTAGCGCGCCGCGCCGGCGCCTTCGAGCAGCGCGGCCACGTCGAGGTTGTTGCTGCTGCGCGCGAGCGTCAGTGCCGTTTGGCCTTCCGCGTCGACGATGCTCAAATCGGTGCCCGCTTCGACGAGCAGCCGCACGACGTCGGCATGGCCCTCGATGGCCGCGATCATGAGCGCCGTGCGCCCGTACAAGCGCTCGCGTGCATTGACGTCGGCGTAGTTCGTCGCGATGGCGGGGTTCGTCACGGACGAGTAGCCGGCTGCTTCGGCGACTCGCGTGGCGGCGCGCGCGTCGCCGAGCTCGCCCAAAGAGACGTCGTCGACGCCGCCCGTCAGCAGCGCTCTGACGACGTCGGAGTTGCCTTCCTTGGCGGCCGTCATGAGCACCGTCTCGCCCGTTGCCGGCATGGCCGCGTTCGCGTCGGCGCCGGCCGCGAGCAGAACCCGCGTGGCGGCGGGGTCCCCGGCGCGAGCGGCGATGTAGAGCGCCGTCACGCCGTACGAATTGGCCTTCTTGACGTCGGCTCCGGCGGCGATCAGCTGCTGGGTCGTGTTCGGCATCTGGCCGAAGACGGCCCGCATCAACGGCGTCGTGCCGTCGTCCTCGGCCTCGTTCGGGTCGGCGCCGAGCGCCAGGAAGTTCTCGATGGCCACGCGGTCGCGGAAGATCACGGCTTCGGCAAGCGTGGCGGGCTGGAAGGGGCCGCCGGCGGGGGCCGCAACGGGGGGCGGCGGATCGCTGCCGCAGCCTGCGAGCGCGGCGCACGCGATCAAGGTCCAACCCGACGACAAGGACGACCGCAGCAACCGCATTCCCCCGATCAAGCTGCCAAAGCAGCCTGTCCTAATGATACGCGGGAAACCTGAACGGAGCCCCGCGATTTCTACCTAGGGGTCGTAGTGGCGGATCGACTTCTCGTTTTCGTTGCAAATGAACTCGATGAGCTCGGCATCGGCGAAGAGCCGCTGGTTCACGCGAACCGTGAACGGATGCTTGTAAGCCGCTGGATCTTCGATGGTTACATCGATCTCGAGCGTGCCGAAATTCGGCCTACGAAAGCGCTCGGTCATCCTGCCGCTGCTCGTCATCGGGCTGCCGCTCACGTCGAGCCAAACGTCGTCGCGAAACCCGACGGTTTCGACGACGAGCTCGTCGCCTTCCCAACGGCCGACCGAATACCCGTACCACCAGGGCTGAAGGTTTTCGTCGAGCGCCGGGAGCGTCCGGCCGTCCATGAAGATCTGCCGCAGGCCTTCGTTGCCCTCGTACATGATGATGACGAGGTTTGGCGTCTGCACGATCTTGCGCGGCTGCGGGTGCAAGTGGAGCTGCGTCAAGCCCATCGGCAGGCACTGCGCGTCGGGGTTGTTCTTTTGGTTGTCGGCGATGCGCTCGGCGCGCAGCATCGCCGCGAGCGGCGTGTAGGGCAGGCCGCCTTGCATGCCGGATCCCAAGTTACCGAACGTGGCTGCGGGTGGGCCGCTGGCCGGCGGTGGCGGTGGCTGCGGCCGATTGGGGCCACCGCCGCCGCCGACGCGTTCCCACAGGCCCGAAAAGTCGGGGTGCCCGTCCGGGGCGCGCGGCGCGGGCGCCGCGATGTCGACGGTGCCGTCGGCGTTACGCGGTACCTGCTTCTCTTCGTAGAGCGGCCATTGAGCCGCGGCAGGCCACTGCGCGGCCGATGCGAACGCGATTGCGAGCGCAGCGTGCGCTGCGGGCCGGAACGCCACGGCCTATTGCCGTTGCGGTTGCTGACCCGACGCCGGCGCCTCGGTCTCGATCGACGAGCCCGCGAACAGACGTTTGCCGTCCGCGAGCGTCACCGTGCTCGCGTTGCCGACGAGCGGGTTGTTCTTCGCGCGATGGCCCGTGACCGTGACCGTGTCGCCGATCTTCATGGAGTTACGGTTCCAGCCGCGGCGCATGAGGCCGTTCGGGCTCGCGAGCTCGAAGTCCCAGTTCACGGTCTTGCCGGCGTCGTCCTTCGCGTCGATGTAGAACCGCGCGTGCGGGTTCATCCACTCGACCTTCGTGACGGTGCCCGTCACGGTGACGGGCATGTCGCGGTCGAACTCTGCGGCGAACGAGTGATGCGCCGACGCCGAGCCGACGTTGAGCAGGGTGCCCGCAGCGGCGACCGTGAATATTGAAGCGCGTTTCATTCGGTGCTCCTCGGAAATTTTATGGATCGTAGTGCCGCGAGGACTTCTCGTTCTCGTTGCAGATGAATTCGATGAGCTCTTGATCGACGGTGAGCTGTTGGCTCACGCGCACCGTGAACGGTTTCGTGTAAGCCTTCGGGTCGTCGACCGTGATGTCGATTTCGAGGTGGCCGTAGTCGGGACGGCGCCAGCGCTCGATGAGCTTGCCCTTGTCGGTGAGCGGGCTGCCGAAGACGTCGAGCCAGCCGTCGTCGCGGAAGCCCGCCGATTCGACGACGAGCGTGTCGCCTTCCCAATGGCCGACGGAATAGCCGTACCACCACGGCTGCAGGTTCTCGTCGAGCGGCGGCAGCGGGCGGCCGTCCATGAAGATCTGGCGCAAGCCCTGGTTGCCTTCGTACATGATCACGATCAGGTCGGCGGTCTGCACGATTTTGCGCGGCTGCGGATGCAGGTGCAGCTGCATGAAGCCCATCGGCAAGCAGTTCGCGTCCGGGTTGTCCTTTTGGTTGTCGGCCATGCGCTGCGCGCGCAGGTCTTTCGCCCACTGTTGGAACGGCGGGCCGCCTTCGATGTTCGCGCCGATGTCGAAGAACGTCGCACGCGGCGGCGCGTTCGGATCGGGCGGCGGTTCGTTCGGTGTCAGCCCCAATTGGTTGTCCGCGGGATTGCTGTCGGCGGAATCCTGCAACGAGCGCGATGGGCTCGCTTGCCCGGGCGGCGGAGCCGCGGCGATCGAGCTCAAGTAGATTTCCCACAGGCCCGACAGATCGGGCTTGCCGTCCGCCGTTCGCGGCGTGCGCGCGGTCGTGTCGACGCTGCCGTCGGCTTTGCGCGGCACGTTCGCGGTCGGATACGCCGGCCACTGCGCGTTCGCGGGAGCGGCGAGGGCAGCGAGCCCGATGGTCAGCAGGGTCGTCGTGAGACGAGTTTTCATTTGCACTCGCTGAAGCTTCGAATCGAGGTCGAGAAAATACCGCATTAGGGCAGCGCCTTAAAGCCGGCTCCACTTACCTTAAGAATCGTGGCCATGGGCGCATGAATGCGGAAAGTGCTACGCTCCGGCTTCGCAAGCCGCGTCAAGACGGTCGAATTTAGTTAGAACGATTCCGGGGGAACGACATCGTGCATAGCGATCCACGTGATGTGATTTCGAAGACGCCGATGACCGCGATGCAGGTGCTCATCATCGCGATCACCGTCGGCCTGAACGGGCTCGACGGTTTCGACGTGCTCTCGATCAGCTATGCGTCGCCCGGAATCTTGGCCGAATGGGGCATCGACCGCGGAACTCTCGGCCTCGTGCTGATCGCCGAGCTGATCGGCATGGCCATCGGCTCGATCGTGCTCGGCGGCGTCGCCGACAAGATCGGCCGCCGGCCGTTGATGCTCGGCTGCCTCTTCGCCATGGCGATCGGCATGTACATGGTCACGACGACCTCGAGCCTCGTCGTGCTCTCCGCCTGGCGCGTGCTCACGGGTCTCGGCATCGGCGGCATGCTGGCCGCTATCAACGCGGTCGCCGCCGAGTTCTCGAACGCGAAGAACAAGCACATGTGCGTGTCGATCATGTCGATCGGCTACCCGGCTGTCGGTGCCGTGGGCGGCGCCGTCGCGTCGATCTTGCTGCGCGAGCACGACTGGCGCGCCGTGTTCTATTTCGGCCTTGCGATGACCGTCGCGTTCATCCCAATCGTCTACTTCCTGGTGCCCGAGTCCGTGCACTGGCTCGCGCGCAAGCAACCGGAAGGCGCGCTCGACAAGATCAATGCCGCGATGCGCAAGATCGGTAAGCCGGTCATCGCCGCATTGCCGGTGGTGTCCGAGGAAGTGCGCAAGCGCTCGGTCACCGACATCTTCCGCCCCGCGCTGATTGCGACGACGCTGATCTGCGCCGGCGCCTACTTCTTCCACATCACCACGTTCTACTACATCTTGAAGTGGGTGCCGGACATCGTGGTCCGCATGGGCTTCCCGGCAAGCTCGGCCGGTGGAGTGCTCACGTGGTACATGGCCGGCGGCGCCACGGGCGGCGCTGTGCTCGGTCTCCTGACGATGCGGTTCGGCTTGAAGGGTCTCACGATCGGCGTGCTGGCCCTGTCGACAGCGCTCGTCTGCATCTTCGGTCAGACGCCTGCCGATCTCGGCAAGCTCGGCACGGTGTGCTTCTTCGCGGGCTTCTTCACGAACGCCGGCATCGTCGGTCTGTACGCGATCTTCGCGCATGCCTTCCCGACGCACGTGCGTGCGACCGGCACGGGGTTCGCGATCGGCGTCGGGCGCGGCGGCTCGGTGTTGGCGCCGGCCGTTGCGGGATTCCTGTTCGAGGCCGGTTGGACCGTGCCTTCGATCTCGATCCTCATGGCGCTCGGCTCGAGCGTCGCGGCCATCGTTCTGATCTTCCTGAAGCTCACCCCGGACGTGCGCGACGAGCAGCCCGTAGAGAAGGGCGCCGCCATTCCGGGCAACTTGAGCCGCGCCACCTAGTTTTCTTGCCTCGGACGAAACTCCAATGATGGAAGCTATCGAAAATAGCGCGTATGCCGTTTGGGTACGCGAATCCCCGTCGATCTTTGCGTACACGACGATCTTGTCGCTGCACGCGATCGGTCTCGCGATCATCGTCGGCATCAACTACGTCGTCGCGTTCCGGCTGCTCGGGTTCGTGCCGGAGATCAAGCTCCCCGCGCTGCGCAAGCTGTTTCCGTGGATGTACTTGGGTTTCACGATCAACCTGTTCTCGGGCTCGTCGCTGCTGATGGCGAACTTGCACAACGACCTCGGCAACTGGCTGTTCATCGTGAAGCTCGTGTTGATCCTGTTCGCGATGGTCAATCTCGAGCTGACCCGCATCAATGTGTTCGATCGGCCCGGCGCGATTGGCGCCGACGGGTTGCCCAAGAACGCGAAGCTGTTCGCCTGGGGCGCGCTGCTGACCTGGGGCTTCGCGATGGTTGCGGGGCGCCTCACGGCCTACCCGAACTTCGTCGAAGCGTGGCTTGGCTTCTGAACGGTGACGAGCAATGGACGCACTGCAAGCAATTTCTGATTTCTTGATCACCCTGCCCATCGGGGATTTCGTCGCCTCGCACGACTGGGTTTGGCCGTTCTGCGAGACGCTGCACTTCTTCGGCATGTCGATCCTGCTCGGCACCGTCGGCATCGTCGATCTGCGCATTCTCGGCGTGGCGAAGGGTATTCCCATCCAGACGCTCGAGAAGTTCATTCCGCTCGGCGTCATCGCGTTCATCGTGAACGCGGTGACGGGGTTCATCTTCATCGCCGGCAATCCGGTCGGTGGCCCGATGGAGTACCTGACCAACTTGTCGCTGGGACTCAAGATGCTCACGGTGCTGATCGCGGGCGTGAACCTGCTGATCTTCTACGTGGCCGGTATCGAGAAGTCGCTTGCGGTCGTGGGGGCCGACGGCGATGCACCGCGCAGTGCGAAGGTCGTCGCCGTGGTGTCGTTGGCGTGCTGGATCTTCGTGATCATCTGGGGCCGTTTCATCATGTACAACGACACGCTGTTGTACGCGCTCGGCCTCTAGACGTTAGCTGGTACGTCTACATCGTCCGCTGCGCCGATCGCACGCTCTACACGGGCGTAGCGAAGGACTTGAAAGCACGCATCGCGGCGCACAACGACGGCGCCGGCGCGAAGTACACGCGCCAACGCCTGCCGGTGAAGCTCGTCTACTCGGAGTCGGCCGCCGATCGCGGCGCCGCGCAGCGGCGCGAGTGGGAGATCAAGCGCTTGTCGCGCGCGGCCAAGCGCGCGCTGTGCTCTCAGTTGATGACCGAGAAGCGCCGGCCGTCGGGCAGGATGATCGCCTTCAAGAAGTAGGCGTGCGGGTCGTCGTGGCGCGGCGCGCCGACGGCTCTGATCGGCTTGCCGACGGCGATGTCTTCGGGATCGAGCCCCAAGCGCACGATCATGTTGATCGGCGCGCCCTCGACGAAATTCACGATTCCCGACGTGCCGTCGTCCTTCGTAACCTTCAGCGTCAGCGCCATGTGCGGGTTGCGCATCTTCACGGTCTCGACGACCCCGTCGAAGCTGATGTTCTGGTCCATGTCGTAGATCGCGAACGAATGGTGCGCCGCGGCGGGCAGCGCCACTGCCGCGAGCGCCGCGAGGAGCAGAGCGTTCAGCTTCTTTGTCACTGAGGACTCGGAGGCGGCAATGCGTCCATGTCGGGCAGCGTCAAGCCGCGCTCGGCCAGGTATTCGTCCCACAGCGCATCGGTGCAGGTGTACTCGAGCAGCTGCAAGTCGGGGCGGTGGCGCAGCGTGCCCGTGATCTTGATCGGCGTCGTGTAGACCTTCGGGTCCGTCAGCACGAGCTCGTTGACGACGAATTTGACCTTCTGGCCCTCCACGTCGCGCTCCTCGACGCGCATGCGCTCGACGACGTGCGCTTCCGACGACGTCGCTTGCCGCGTCATGTACGGGTACTGCTTCAGGCTCGTCGTCTCGATGACGAGCGTGTCGCCTTCCCAGTGCGCGATGGAGTGGCCCATCGCCGAAGGCAGTATGGCTTCCGGCGGGTTGTGGTCCGCCATGTAGATTTTCCGATACATGCCGTAGCCTTCCCAGTACATCGTGATGTCCTGCGGCCGCTGCTGAATCTCGACCGTGAACGGCGCTCCCCAGATCGCGCGCGGCATGCCGGGCCACTGGCAGTAGCGACCGGGGTCGTCGTCGAGCTGGAACGCTTTCTCGTACTCCTCGAGCGCCGCTTGCGCGGGCGGCGTGTACTGCGGGCGCTGCGGGTCTTGCTGCCGCCCGGCAGGAAAGTAGAGACCGCTGAAGTCGGGATGCTGCGGCGCCGCTGCGACCTGCGCGGCCGCGGGCTCGGTGCGGTCGCACCCGGCGAGTGCGAGCAAGGCGGCCGCGAAGGCGGCGGTGGATGCGGGCTTCAGCATGAATCCTCCGGCAAGAATTGCTACGCATCATAACCGTCAGCGGCGCGACGGCAGAAGAGCGGAGCGGAGCGGCCGGCAGCGGCCGTGCTCAATTTTTCGGTAGCTCGAAGTCGATGTCGTGCTTCGCGAGCACGTCGGCCGTGAACGTCGCCCACTGGTCGCGCGGGATCCAGACCGCGCGCAGCGCCGTCATGGCTTCCTCGGGCGGCACGTGCTCGTGGATGACGCGGTACAGGAACGTGAACGCCGACGCCCGCATGTTGAGCTGGCAATGCACGAGCACTTTGCGGTCGCGTGCGCCGTTCATGACGGCGCTGAAGAGCTCGAAGTCGTCGAGCGTCGGTTTCTGCCAGTTGACCGGAATGTTCACATAGGCGGGGCCGTGCTCGGAGACGAGCTTGCCTTCTTCGGCTACCGCGCCTTGGTTGCCCGGCGGCGCGAGGTTCACGACGAGCTCGAACCCTTGCTCGCCGAGCTTCGCGAGCGTGGCCGCGTCCGGTTGCCCGGCCGTGTGGATGCGGTCGGTGGCCGCGACGTAGTTGACTCCGAGCGGAGCCTGACCGAACGCCGCTGCCGAAGTCGCGATCGACAGTGCCAGCAAAGCCGAACGAGCCGTCAGTCTCATGGTATGAGCACTCCCTATTTCTTGAGCCGCCAGCCTGTCGTCAGCATCCACCACGTCGTGGCAAGGCAGATGAGCATGAAGGCGAGCGTCATGGCAAGGCTGATGCCGACGCGGACGTCGGCGATCTCGTAGAAGCTCCAGCGGAAGCCGCTGATCAGGTACACGACGGGGTTGAACAACGTGACCGTCTGCCAGACGGGCGGCAGCATCGAGATCGAATAGAAGCTGCCGCCCAAGAACGTCAGCGGCGTGATGACGAGCAGCGGGACGACCTGAAGCTTCTCCCAGCTGTCGGCCCAGAGACCGATGATGAAGCCGAACAGACTGAACGTCGCGGCCGTCAGCACGAGGAACGCGAGCATGTAGAACGGATGCTTGATCTCGATCGGCACGAACACCGAGGCCGTCGCGAGGATGATCACACCCAAGATCACGGACTTCGTCGCCGCGGCGCCCACGTAGCCGAGAATGACCTCGGCCGCCGAGACCGGCGCCGACAGCACTTCGTAGATCGTGCCAGTGAAGCGCGGGAAATAGATTCCAAACGACGCGTTACCGATGCTCTCGGTCAAGAGCGATAACATGATGAGGCCCGGCACGATGAACGCGCCGTAGCTCGTGCCGTCGACCTCTTGGATGCGCGAGCCGATCGCCGAGCCGAACACCACGAAATAGAGCGATGTCGAGAGTACGGGCGCGACGATGCTCTGCACGACCGTACGGAACATTCGGGCCATCTCGAAGTGGTAGATGGCATGCACGGCGTGCCAGTTCATGCTTGCCTCCGCACGAGGCTCACGAAAATTTCCTCGAGCGAGCTCTGCGTCGTCGAAAGATCCTTGAAGCGGATGCCCGCGTCGCCGAGCGCCCCGAGCAGCGTCGTGATGCCCGTGCGCTCGCCGCGCGTGTCGTAGGTGTAGACGAGCTCGTGGCCGTCGGCGTGCAGCTCGAGCGGCAAATGCGCGAGCGTGGCTGGCAGAGCCGCGAGCGGCGCATGCAGCTGCAGCGTCATCTGTTTCTTGCCGAGCTTGCGCATGAGCTCGGCTTTCTGCTCGACGAGAATGATCTCGCCGTGGTTGATGACGCCGACGCGCTCGGCCATCTCCTCGGCTTCCTCGATGTAGTGCGTCGTCAGGATGATCGTGACGCCCGACTCCTTGAGCCTGCGCACGACGTTCCACATGTCCTTGCGCAGCTCGACGTCGACTCCAGCCGTAGGCTCGTCGAGGAACAGCACCTGCGGCTCGTGCGCGAGCGCCTTCGCGATCATGACGCGGCGCTTCATGCCGCCCGACAGCGTCATGATCTTGCTGTCCCGCTTGTCCCACAGCGACAGCGAGCGCAGCACCTGCTCGCAGTACGCGTGATTCTTGGGCTTGCCGAACAGGCCGCGGCTGAAGACCGTCGTGGCCCAGACCGTCTCGAACGCGTCCGTCGAGAGCTCTTGCGGCACGAGGCCGATCAGATCGCGCGCGGCGCGCACGTTCTTGCGAATATCGTGGCCGCCGACCGTGATCGTGCCGCTCGTCGCATTCACGATGCCGCAGACGATGTTGATCAGCGTCGTCTTGCCGGCGCCGTTCGGGCCGAGCAGAGCGAAGATTTCACCGCGGCGGATCTCGAGGTTCGTCTTCTTGAGCGCCTCGAACCCGCCGGCGTAGGTCTTCGTGAGATCGCTGATCGAAATGATCGACTGCATGACGCGCTCGCCCGACGAGGGAGCGCTCATGATATGGATCGTGCGCCCCGTGACAAGCGGCAGTTATGGGCGATAGAACGTCAGCATGCGGCCGGCGCACATGATCGCGGTGAGCAGCGCCAACGAGAATGCGGCGAACACCTTCGCGCGCACGGGCGCATCGTCGCCGGGGCCGAGCCGGAGCACTTGCCGCGCCTCGAGCGCGTAGAAGGCGCAGACGTTCAAGCCGAGCAGGATCAGGCAGACGACTTTGACTTTGAAAGCGTTGTTGTAGAAGTACTGGTCGGGCTGGCCGAAGATGAACAACATCCCCGTCACGATCGACACGACGAAGCCCGCGACGCCGAACCGGATCGAATAGTGCAGCGCCGCCGGCGAGATTCCTTTGCCGAGGCCGAGCAGGCGCAGGTCGAACGTCCCAACCGTGCCGACCATCAGTGCGAGCGCACAGAAGTGCAAACTTTCGCTGATCGGCCACGTCCAGCGATAGTCCATCACGAGCGTGTTGACGGGCGTGTGCGTGAGCCAGTAGATCAGATCGCGCATCATAGGAGCTCGTACGCGAACAGGACGTTGTACGTGTATGCGAGCAGCCTACCCGTGACGGTCGCAGCGGCCCACAACATCAACGACAGGACGGCCCAGCGGCGCGCGTCGAACGCGCTGGCGCGCGCTGCGCCGCCGCCGCGCAACGCGAGCTCGCGGTTGATGCGGACCGCGACGTAGACGGCCAGCAGCACGAGCGCCATCTTCAAATAGAAGACCCAGTTCGTCAGCGCTTTCGCGGGATAAGCGAGCAGCAGCGCGACGCCGGATAGCAGGTTGATGCCGAAGCCGAACCACATCGTTCGGGTGAGGCCGAGCAGTTGCAAAGGCGCGCCCGCGGGCGCGCCGCGCAGAATCCACAGATCGATCGCGATGCTGACGCCGGCGACCATCGCGAGGCCGAGCGTGTGCAGGAATAGAATCGTCGGAAAGCCGAAGACCGACGGAAACTCGCGGATGAAGACGCTGATCTCGTGGTTCTCGACCAACGTCAGCAGCTCGATCATGCGGCGCAGCGTAGCAGACCTTGGCGGCATAGCCCCAACGTCTCATTGTTGCTCCGCTCGAATCCGGCACGCTGCCTCTGGATAGGGGAGGCTCGGGAGGCCCAGGGATGCGAATCAAGAGCAGGGGTGTCTTGCTTCTGTCGGCGGCTGCCGCGCTCGCGTGTGCGCTGGCGGCGCACGCGGCGACGCGGTCCGCGACGTTCAGGGTTTCGGCCACCGTGCAGAGCGACTGCACGATCACGGCCGCGGATCTCGCGTTCGGCACGCTCGGATTGCTGGCCGCGAACGTCGACGCAACGTCCACGCTCACGATCACCTGCACGTCGGGCGCCAACTACCAGATCGCGCTGAACGCGGGCACGGTATCCGGATCGACGATCGAGGACCGGCAGATGGCGAGCGGAGTGAATACGCTCGGGTTCCAGTTGTACAAGAATGCCGCGCGAACCCAGATCTGGGGCCAAACCGCCGGTATGGATACGGTCGGCGGCTCCGGCACCGGCGCGGCGGCGACGGTGACGGTGTACGGTCGCGTCCACCCGCAGCTGACGCCGCCGGCCGGCACGTACGAGACGCAGATCACGGCGACGATCAGCTACTGACGCAAGCGAGCGTACCGGATGCCATCACGGAGCCACCGATGAAAAAAATCCTGACCCCCTTTGTTCTACTTGCGCTGCTCGCTGCGAGCGAAACCTCGATGGCGGCCTCGTTGTTCGTGCGGCCCACGACCGTCGTCATCGCGCGCGGCGAGAACGCGGCGTCGGTCACGATCACGAACAGCGGCAGCGTGCCGGTGACCGCGCAGGTGCGCGTGTTCGCATGGGACCAAGCCGCGAACGAAGACCAGCTCACGCCGACGGAGGCGATCGCCGCGAGCCCGCCGATGGCGATGATTCCGCCCGGCCAGAGCCAGACGGTGCGGCTCGTGCGCACTGCGGGCGGGGCAGCGGCGCGCGAAGAGAGCTATCGGCTGCTCGTCGACGAGATCCCGGACCGCTCGGCAGCGGCGGCGGGCGGCAGCGTCGCGATCCAACTTCGTTATTCGGTGCCGGTGTTCGTGATGGCCGCCGCGAACGCGTCCGCGCGGCTCGACGTCAACGCGGCCTGGGCCACGGACTCCGTGAAGCTCGAGGCGGCCAACCGCGGCCAAGGGCATGCGCAGATCAGCAACGTCTCGCTGCAGTATTCCGACGGCACGTCCGTCGTCGTCGGTGAAGGGCTCGTGGGCTACGTGCTGCCCGACAAGAGCAGGCAATGGTGGCTCGCGCTGCCCGAGAGCGGCGCTCCGCGCGGCAAACCGGACTCGGTCCGTGCAATGGTCAACGGCCAGGAGCTCACCGTCAGGCTGTAGCGTTCGACGATTACCGGCCGCCGCGCTTCGGGGGCTTTCCCCGTATGGGCTCGATGCTTCTTAGGCTGCTGAAGGCGGTCGCGGTAGGCGCCGCGGTCGGCGTGCCGGCGCTTGGTGTCCCGCAGGCCGCGGAGCACCTCTACCTCGGGCTCGTGCTGAACGGCGTCGACCAGGAGTTGATCGTCGAGCTCGAGCGGCGCGGCGATCGGCTCTACATCTCCCTCGACGAGCTCGCCGTGGCCGGCGTGCGCGTCGACGATCTGATGGCGGCCGCCGACGGGCGCATCGCGATCGACGACATCGCGGGCGCGCGCTACTCCTACGCGCCGCTCGAGCAGCAGCTTCAGTTACAGCTGCCGTCCGCGCGGCTGAGACCGGACCTACTCGGCTACACGATGCCGTCGACGACGACGGCGCGCTCCGACATGGGTCTTGTCTTGAACTACGCCGTGAATGTGCAGAGCGAGCCGCTCGCGCTCGACGAGCGCATGACGCGCCAGCTCTTTCCGACGGTCGGCGTCGGCTACGGGCGCACGGCCCGCTCCACGACTCCCGAATTCCAGAGCGCATACGACTCGCGCAATCGAACGGTGACGCTCGATACGGATTTGCGCTTCTTCTCGCCGTTCGGCGTGTTTGCCGACCGCGGCTACGTGACGCAGGACAGCGGCGAGGCGGAGCGCGTGCGCTACGACACGTACTGGACGTACGAAGAGCTCGACTCGATGCGTAACTACACGGTCGGCGATTACATCAGCTCGTCGCTGACGTGGACGCGCTCCGTGCGGCTCGGCGGCATGCGCGCGGCGCGCAATTTCGACGTGCGCCCGGACCTCGTGACGTTTCCGATCCCGATGCTCGGGGCGAACGCCGTAGTCCCGACGACGGTCGACTTCTTCGTGAACGGCCGGCGCCAATTCAGCGGCTCGACGGATGCGGGACCGTTCGTCGTCGTCGATCCGCCCGCGTTGACGGGCGCCGGCGAGGTGGCGCTCGTCTATCGCGACGCCGTCGGCCGCGAGATCGTCACGACGCAGCCGCTGTACGTCGACTCGCGCCTTCTCGACCGCGGCTTGAGCGACTACGCGTTCGAGATCGGTTATCCGCGCCGCAACTACGGCACGTTGTCGTCCGACTACGCCGAGGAGCCGGCGACCGCGGCGTCGTTCCGCTACGGTGTCAATGAGCTACTGACGCTCGAAGGTCATGCCGAAACGGCCGAGGATCTCGACAACCTCGGGATCGGCGGTCTCGTCGCGCTCGGCCGGTTCGGCGTGCTGAACCTGTCGTATGCGGAGAGCGCGGATGCCGGCGCGCGCGGCAAGCAGGCGAGTGCCGGCTATCAGTACATCGCGGAGCATTGGAGCGTCGACGTTTACGAACGGCGCGCGTACGACGACTACCGCGATCTCGGCTCGCTCGAGGGCTCGCCCGTGCCGACGAGATTCAGCCGCGCGGGCGCCAGCGTGTCGTTCGGCGATCACACGGGCTCGCTGAACTACACGCGGCAGGAAGACCCGACGTTCGGCGGCGCGCGAATCGTCTCGGCCGCCTACAACTCGAACTGGGCGGACGGCCGCGTCAGCGTATTTCTGACGGCGTTTCGCGACCTCGAGATCGAAAACGGCGACGGCGACGGAGCGTATCTCGCCGTGAGCATGAACTTCGGCGAGCGCAGCAGCGTCTACAGCGGCGTCAGCCGCTATGGCGACGACGAAACGACCGTGCTCGGGATGGGCCGGCCCGTCGACTACGACGCCGGCGGCGTCGGTTGGAACTTGTACGCCGAGCGCGGCAACGACGACTACCGCCGCGGGTCGGTGCGGCTCGACTATCGGAACCGGTTCGGCGATTGGTCGGCGTTGGTCGAGGAGACGAGCAGCGCGACGACCGAGGCGAGCACGAACGCGTCGCTGTATGGTTCCGGCGCGCTCGTCTACATGCGCGGCGGCGTGTTCGCGGCTCGTGCGATCTACGACGGCTTCGCGCTCGTGTCGACGCAAGGCACGGCAGGAGTGCCGGTGTTGCGCGAGAACCGGCCGCTCGGCACCACGAATCGGCGCGGCTATTTGCTCGTATCGGACTTGCCGGCTTATCGCGCGAGCCGTCTCGCGATCGATCCGCTCGGCCTGCCGCTCGACGTGAATGTGGGCGCGATTCAACTCGAGGCGAACCCTCGCGCCTTGTCCGGGTTGCGCGTCGAATTTCCGCTCGAGCGCTTTAGCGGCGCGACCATCGTGCTCGTCGACGCGGCCGGCAACACGCTTGCACCCGGCTTGCGCGCGACGTTGGCCGCGACAGGCGAGTCGGCGTTGATCGGCTACGACGGCCGCGTATTTTTCGGCGCGCTCGAGCCGAGCAACCGCATCGAAGTCGATACGCCGAACGGCGTCTGCACTGTCGACGTGCCGTTCGCAGCCGAAGACACGATGAGGACGATCGGCCCGTTCGTTTGCAGGATCACCGAGCCATGAGCCTGCGCTACAGCATGCTTCTGTTGTTGGCAGTGCTGTGCTGGCCGGGCTCGGCCGAGGCGCAGTACTGCAACGTCGGCATGGGCAACATCAATTTCGGCAGCGTGAACGGCGTCGGCGACACTGCCGCGACCGTCAGCGGCTCGATGACCGTGTCTTGCAGCAGCGCGAGCACTCAGTACGTGCGCGTCTGCATCGCGCTCGGCGCACCAGTCGACGGAAGCTGGGATCCGCGCTACCTCATGGGTCCGAACGGTGCACGGCTCGCCTACAACATCTACTCCGATCCCAGTCACACGCAGATCTGGGGTAGCGCCTACGGCACGGCAGGGAAGCAGGTGGCGGTCGACGTGCCGATCGCTTGGGGCAGCGGCCAGTCGCACGTCAACTACTATGCGAAGGCGCCCTTGCAGAACAGCGCGGTCGTCGGCTCGTACTACGCGGTGTTCGCGTACAGCAGCGATGCCGCCGTGCGAGCCGTCGGCTACAACACGAACCCGCCGACCTGCACGGGCACGATGCCGATCGTGTCGCGCTTCGAGTTCAGCGTGAATGCCACGGTCGATCCTGATTGCACCGTGTCGGCGTCGCCGCTCGCGTTCGGCACCGCGGGCGTGACCTTGAGCGCCACGGCGGTCGATGCCACGAGCACGATCTCCGCGACCTGCACGCTCGAGTTGCCGTATTCGCTCTCGCTGAACGCGGGCACCGGCGCGGGCGCCACGGTGGCGCAGCGCAAGCTCACGCGCACCGGCGGCAACGAGACCCTGACGTACGGGCTCTACAGCGATGCGGCGCGCAGCCGGCCGTGGGGCGACGGCAGCGCGGGCACGAGCACCGTGACTTCGACGGGCGGCGGCGTCACGGTCGTGCGAACGCACACGGTGTACGGGCGCCTTCCCGCGCAGGCTACGCCGCCGTCCGGCGAGTACAGCGACACGGTGACGGTCACGATCACGTACTGACGGCGGCCCCGCCGCTTGAATCGTACCGGACACGGGAACATGATCGGCGCGTCGCGCCTGCGATCTTGGGGGAGAGCTCTATGACGCGGTTCCCGGGGATCATCGCTGCGTTCGTGGCCGTTCTCGCAGCGGCCGCCGTTCGGGCTCAACCGCCCGGGCCTCCGCCGCCGCCGGCGCCGCTCGACGCGGCCGGCCGCACGGCCGTCGTGAAAGCGGCTGCCGACGCTCTTCGGCAGCGCTACGTTTATCCCGACGTCGGCCGCAGCGCGGCGGAGTCAATCGAAGCCTCGCTGGCCGCGGGAAAATACGACGAGATCGTGCAGCCCGCGGCATTCGCGGAACGTCTGACGTCCGATCTGCAGGCCGTTTCTCACGACAAGCACATGCGCGTGTCGGCGCGCGGCGCGCCGCCGGTTGCGCCGACGGGCGGCGCTCCGCCGGGTCCTCCGCCGCGCAGCGAAGCCGGCGTCGCGCGCGCCGACCGATTGCCGGGCAACATCGGCTACATCGAGGTCGTCGCGTTGCCGGGGCTCGACTCGTTCAAGCCGCCCGTCGAGCGCGCAATGGCGGCGCTGAAGGACACGCGCGCGCTGATCGTCGACTTGCGTCGCAACGGCGGCGGCACACCGAACGCCGAGGTCTATTTGACGAGTTTTCTGCTCGACCCCGCGAAGCCCGTTGCCGTCAACAAGTTCGTCTGGCGCAACCCCGGCACCGAGACGTTTCGCACCGAAGAGTTCATGAGCCAGCCGACGCCGTACTGGTACCGCGACAAACCCGTCTACGTGCTCACGAGCCCGCAGACGTTCTCGGGCGGCGAGGCCGTCGCGTACGACATGCAGGCGTTGAAGCTCGCGACGATCGTCGGCGAGACGACGGGCGGCGGCGCGAACCCGGGCGGCATGGCGCCGCTGACGCCGGACTTCGCGATGTTCATGCCGGGCGGTCGCGGCGAGAACCCGACGACCGGCACGAATTGGGAAGGCGTCGGCGTGAAGCCCGACGTCGCAGTGCCGGCGGCCGACGCGCTGAAGACCGCGCTCGGCTTGCTCGGGCACACGACGGACAAGACGGCGATCGACGTGCTATCGGAAGCGCGGTTGTTCGAGCCGCGCTCGACGGCGAATCCGCTCTCGGAGCCGACGATTCGCCGCACGGCGGACGAGCTCGCGCGCGGCGAGCCGAACTACGAGTTGCTGACTCCGGGCATGCAGCAAGTGACGCGTCAACAACTCGCGGGGCTCACGCAGACGTTCAGGAATCTGGGCGCGATCGAGTCCGTGACGTTCGTCGAGGTCGACGGACAAGGCGGCGATGCGTTCGACGTGAAGTTCGCGAACGGCGCGCTGCGCTGGAGCATCGTCGTGTTGCCGGACGGCAAGACCGCCGCGGCGGGAATCCGCCCGCTCGGCCCGCCGCCTGCTGCTGCGCCCGCAAGGCCGCCGCAACCCTGAGAACGAAAACATCCTAGAAGGAGACAACGATGATCAAGCTGGCTCGAACGCTCGTCGCTGCAACGCTGTGTCTCGTTCACGGGCTCGCGTACGCCGCCGGTGTCGACGGCACGTGGACCGCGAGCTTCGATACGCAAGTCGGAAAGCAGACCTACACGTACACGTTCAAGGCCGCCGGCGCCGCGCTGACCGGGACTGCCAAAGGCGATCTCGTCACCGACTCGACGTTGTCCGACGGGAAAGTCGACGGTAACAAGATTACGTTCGTCGAGAACGGCAGCTACATGGGTATGCCCGTGACCTTCAACTACTCAGGAGAGGTCGTCGGCGACGAGATTCGGTTCAAGCGCGAGATCATGGGCTTCCCGGCCGAGGAGTTCGTCGCGAAACGCTCGCAGTAGCGGCGGACATGGAGAACCCGTACAAGGCGCCGACGGCGCCGGTCCGCGATGAGCCTGCGCCGCCTCGCTCGGCGGCCGTGGCCGTGCTCGCGGGGCTCGCGATCGACATCGGCGGGGGCACCGTGCTCGGCATCGTGCAGGGGCTCGTCTACGCGGTGATGCTCGCCACCGACGGCATGACGCCCGAGCAGATTGCAGCGCGGCTCAGCGAGCCCGACCCGAGCTCGGCGTACTTCGTGATCGGCACGCTGCTCGGGCTCTGCTTCTCGACGCTCTCCGGGTATGTCTGCGCGCGCATGGTTCGCGGGCGCGAGCGTCGTGTCACGGCCATTCTCGCCGCCATCAGCGCCGTCATCGCGATTGCCGTGACCGTGACGACAGCGTTCGACGTCGGTCTCGCCGTGGCGTTGACCGTGGTCCAGACCGCGTGCGTGATGCTCGGCGGCGAGCTCGGCCGCCGCAGCAACGCTGCCCAGATGCGTCAGGCGCCCGCGTCTATGGCGGCGTGATGCGGATCAGCGAGTTCGTCCCGAACACGTAGAGCGCACCGTCCGGCCCCTGGCGCACCTCGCGGATTCTGAGGCCGAGGTCCTCGAGCAATTTCTCTTCGGCGACGACGCGCTCGCCGTCGAGCACGAGCCGCACGAGATGCTGGCCCGCCATCGCGCCGACGAAGAGATTGCCGCGCCACTCGGGGAACAGGCTGCCCGTGTAGAACGCCATGCCGGAAGGCGCAATCGACGGCACCCAGTAGTAGATCGGCTGCTCCACGCCTTGCATCGCCGTGGCACCGGTGCCGACGGCCACGTTCTTGCGTCCGTCGGCTTGGCGCGCGTCGTACTGCACGCCGTACGAAACCTCGGGCCAGCCGTAATCGCGGCCCGCGCGCACGATGTTGATCTCGTCGCCGCCTTGCGGACCGTGATCGACGAGCCAGAGCTCGCCGGTCGCGGGATTGATCGCCGCACCTTCGGGGTCCTTGAAGCCGTGCGCGAACGTCTCGCGCGACACGGTTGCGCGGCCGAGCCAAGGATTGTCCGCGGGGATCGTGCCGTCGCGATTGATGCGAATCACGCGGCCCGTGAAGTTGCGGCGCACGTCGGGCTCGTGCGGCGTCGTGTGCTCCGTGCCGTCCAAGTCCGAGTCGTAGAAGCGAAACGCGTCGGCGCCCGTCACGTACATCGTGCCGTCGGGCGCGAACACGATGCGCCGCTCGACGCGACCCTCGATGAGGACTTCGAAGTCTTCGAGGCGGCGGTTATCGGCAGAGAGCTTCGCGCGGCTCACGCGCTCCGCACCCAAGTCGAGCAAGCGCCGCTGCGCGAGCGTCTTGTTCCATACGTCGTTGTAGTAGTGCTCGATCGGCCATTCCTTCGCGGCTTCGCCTTTGGGCGGCGCGAAGTATGTGAAATAGAGGTACCGGTTTGTCGCGAAATTGGGATCGAGCACGACGTCGTGGAAGCTTTGCGCGGCGACGACCTTGACCGGCGGCACGCCGGCGATCGGCTCCGAGACGACGCCGGCCGGCGAGACCGTACGCAGCACGCCGCGGCGCTCGGTCACGAGGAAGTTGCCGTCGGGCAGGAATGCGAGCGCCCACGGCCCCGTGAGCTTGTCCGTGATGACCTCGGTCTTGTAGCGCGATTCACGCTGCGGAGGCGGCGCTTCGGTCTGGCCGGGGAACGCCGGCGTGGGTTCGCGTGTCTGTGCTGTAGCGAAACCCGTTACAACAAGCAAAACCGTGGTGAGCTCGCGTTTGAACATTGCCGACCCCCGTTGGCAGTTTCTTCCTAGACTAGCACCGGCCCGCGGCCGCGAGTACCGCGGTTCGCTCGGAGAGCATTAGCATGCACGTGCACCTCGTCGACGGAACATTCGAGCTGTTTCGGGCGTACTACGGCAGTCCGCCGGCCGAAGACGCCGATGGCCGGGAAGTCGGAGCGACGCGGGGCCTCGTGCGCTCGATGCTCGCATTGCTCGGCGAGCGCGACGTGACGCACGTCGCGATCGCGTTCGATCACGTGATCGAGTCGTTTCGCAACGAGCTCTATCCCGGCTACAAGACCGGCGAGGGCATCGATCCGAAGCTCTTCGGCCAGTTCGGCCTCGCCGAGGACGCGTGCCGAGCGCTCGGGCTCGTCACGTGGCCGATGATCGACTTCGAGTGCGACGACGCGCTGGCAACGGCGGCCGCGCGATTCGACGCCATGCCGTCCGTCGAGCGCGTCGTCGTGTGCTCGCCGGACAAGGATCTCGCGCAGTGCGTGCAGGGCGAGCGCGTCGTCTGCTTCGACCGCATGCGGCGTAAGCGCCTCGACGAGCGCGGCGTCGTCGAGAAGTTCGGCGTGCACCCTAAGTCGATTCCCGATTGGCTCGCGCTCGTCGGCGATAGTGCCGACGGATATCCCGGCATCCCGCGCTGGGGCGCGAAGTCGGCGGCCGCCGTGCTCGGCGCGTACGAGAAGCTCGAGGCGATACCGGCCGACGCGGTGACGTGGAGCGCCTCGGTTCGCGGCGCGCCGGCGTTGGCGGCGAGCTTGGCCGCGCATCGCACGGAGGCGTTCTTGTTTCGGCAGCTTGCGACGCTGCGTGTCGACGTGCCGCTCGAGGAGTCACTCGATCAGTTGCGCTGGCGCGGGCCGGACGCCTCGGCGCTTGGCGCGCTCGCGGCCGAGTGGGGCGACGACGCGATCGTCGAGCGCGCGACGCGCCTCGCGCAGCGTTAAACGTTGCGCAGCATCGCGACGAGCTCGGCAGGCTTGTCGAGCATGACGTCGTGACCGCAATCGACGGTCAGAGTCTTCCAGCCTTTGCGCTTTGCGATCTCGTGGAACGGCGGGAACGGCGAATGCGCGTAACCCGTCGCGAGAACGTGCGTGCACTTCGTGGCCGGCAACGTGCCGTCGACTCGCAAGCGCTGTTGGAACGTCGCGAGCGGCTGCGGCGTGCACTGCCGATCGGCCCAGGCCTGGTCGTCGAGATTGACCTGAAAGAACTCGGCCGAGATCGGCGGCACTCGCCAACCGTCGCCGCTTTCGTTCGCGCCGCGGACCTGTGCTTCGACCACTTCGCGCGGTAGCACGTCGTGCAGCGACTGGCCGTTCTCGAGGATGAAGGCGTCGAGATAGACGAGGGCGCGCAGCCGCTCGGGCATGCGGCCGGCGACGCCAGTGATCACGCAGCCGCCGTACGAGTGGCCGCACAGCACGACGTCGGTCAGCTCTTCCCACCGGATCAGGTTCACGACGTCGGCGACGTGGGTATCGAGAGTGACTTGCGGCGAAATCAAGTGCGAGCGTTCGGCGACGCCGGTCAGCGAGGGCGTGAACACGTCGTGGCCTTCGGCTTGCAGCGCCTTGCGCACGCGTTTCCAGCACCAGCTGCCATGCCATGCGCCATGAACGAGAACGAACGTGGTCATCGGTCCTCCTGCGATTGCCGAGCCATCATAAGCAGAAAAAGCGGCCTCCGCCGAAACGGAGGCCGCTCGAGCGATGCGGCACGCGGTCAGAGCCGCGCGAGCTGCTCGCGCCGCTGCAGGTGGATGGCGGTCAAGAGCGGCGCGTTGGCGCGATCGACGGCATCCGCGACCGCTGTTTCGACGCAGGTGCGCTGGTGAAGGCGCTTCTTCACGTCGAACGACAGCTCGTCTGCAGCGCAAATGGATCGCGCTGCATAGCTGATTCGCTCGTACAGAACGCGCGCGTCGCGTTCGCTCGCAAGGTCGAGATCGGCGACGTAGACGGTCGCGTTTCGTTCGAAGTGCGGGATCTGCGGCTCGGCCGACGCCGCGACGGCAGTGGCGGCCACCAGGGTGGCGGAAACGAGGCGGAAAGCAGAGAAGGTTTTCATGTCGAGCTCCAAGGGGTTGAGTGAATGCTTCAGTGGCTGCGAACAGGGGAGTGCGTCCGAACGGCCTCGGACGGCTTCACGGCCGCGTGCGCTTTGCGGAACCGCGGGATGAACTTCGGCACGCGGCGTTGATAGTCGACGTAGTCCGTGCCGAGATGCTTGACGAGGTCGCGTTCCTCGTAGCGCACGGCGATCACGATGTAGAGCGACATGCCGGCTGCGAACAGCAGGTGGCCGACGGTCATCGCGGGCGTCGCCCAGAATGCGAGGAACCAGCCCACGTACAACGGGTGGCGCACGATGCGATACAGGAACCGCACTTGAAAAGGCAGCTCGGTGTACGGCCTGCTGCGCAAGTGCAGGAACGTTTGCCGCAAGCCGAACAAATCGAAGTGATTGATGACAAACGTCGCGAGGAGCACGAGCCCGAAGCCGAGAGCAAAGACGGTCCAGCACGCTGCTGCAATCGCCGGCGTCGATGCCTGCCAGATGACGGCCGGCAGCGGCTGCCACCAGACGTATAACGCGATCAACACGACGCTCGAGAGCAGCACGTAGACGCTGCGCTCGATCGGTTTCGGAACGATCTTCGTCCACGCCGCCTTGAAGGTCGGGCGCGCCATCAGGCTGTGCTGCAGTCCGAACAGCGCGATCAAGCCGACGTCGATCAAGAGAGCGAGGCCGGGCGCCACACCGGCGCCGCCGTCGATGCCTTTCGGCACGACGACGTTGGCGAGGAAGCCGATCAGATACAGAAACGTGACGAAAAAGATGCCGTAGCTCGAAACTCCGAATGCGAAGGCAGAGTAGCGTCCCATGGTGATCTCCGAAGATGTGGGTTACCGACGGCGCGGAAGCTTCCGCGCGCGGGCGCGCGCCAGGTAGCACGTGCCGGTTAGTAACCGACTAAGTGATTGGCTGGAAACGAATTTGCGGAGCGTCTGCGGCCTGGTATACCGTCGCTGCGACGGCGGCCTGCGAGAGTCGGCATGGTGAAATGGACGGCGGACGACGAGCGGTTGATTCGGACGCAGGTCGAGCGGATGGCCGCCTCGCCGATCTTTGCGCAGGGCGGGCGCATGGTCGCGCTGCTGCGGTATCTCGCCGACGCGGCGATCACAGGCACGGCAGGTGACCTCAATCAGTATCGGATTGCAATCGACGTCATGGGGCGCGACGCGCGGTTCGATCCGGCTCTCGATTCGATCGTGCGTGTCGAGATCGGCCGCCTGCGCAGCAAGCTCGTCGAGTTCTATGCGACCGAAGGTGCGGCCGACGAAGTTCGCGTCGGCCTACCGAAAGGACACTATCAGCCGAGCATCGAGTTGCGCCGACGGGCGGCCGCGCCGGATTCCGCTCCAGTACCCGAGCAAGCCATTCGCTTCTGCCAGGCAGACGACGGCACGAGCCTCGCGTATGCCGTGTCGGGCCACGGCTATCCGCTCGTCAAGGCGGCCAATTGGTTGAGCCATCTCGAGTTCGATCACGAGAGTCCGGTCTGGCGGCATTGGTGGCGCGAGCTCGCGAGCCGCTATCAGCTCGTGCGCTATGACACGCGCGGTGGAGGCCTTTCGGATTGGCAACCGGCTGCCGTTTCGTTCGACGCGTGGGTCGAGGACTTACACCGTGTCGTCGAGGCGAGCGGCGTGGAGCGTTTCGCGCTGTTCGGCATGTCGCAAGGCGTGTCGGTCGCCGTCGCTTACGCGGCAAAACACCCGGAGCGTGTGAGCCACTTGATCCTCTACGGCGGGTTCGTGCGCGGGCAGCCGAAGCGTGGCGATCCGGTCGAGATGGAGCGCTTCGAGCTCATTCAACATCTGATTCGCGTCGGTTGGGGCGATCCCAAGCACGCGTTTCGTCAGGTGTTCGGGGCCCTGTTCATCCCGGACGGCACGAGCGATCAGTTCAGGTGGTTCGACGAGTTGCAACGCGCGTCGATGAGCGCGAAGAACGCTGCTGAGTTCGCGCGCGAAGCGCATCAAGTAGATCTCCGCCCGCTGCTCGGCGAGATCGATGTGCCGACGCTCGTGTTGCACGCAAGCCGGGATGCGGCCGTGCCGTTCGTGGAATCCAAGGTGATCGCGGGCGGAATCAAGGGCGCGAAGCTGAAGCCGCTCGACAGCAACAATCACATCCTGTTCGAGCACGAGCCCGCGTTCGCGTCCCTTCTTCAGGAAGTCGACGCGTTCGTCGGCGCGCGCTAGGGCTCCACGGGGAACCCGCCGTCGCGCCAGGCTTTCATGCCGCCGTCGAGCGCGGCCGCGCGCAGGAAGCCTAGGTCCCGCAGCGTCGCGGCCGCGAGCGTCGAGATCTTGCCGAACTCGCAGACGGTCACGATGCGCGCTGTCGGGTCCGGCAGCACGTCGTTGATACGCAGCTCGAGCTGGCCGCGCGGCAAATGCTTCGCGCCCGGCACGTGGCCCGCGTCGAACGCGTCCTTCTCGCGCACGTCGAGAACCACGAGCGCCGAGTCGTTCTTGCCGGTGCGCTGCTTGAGTTCCGCGAGCGACATGAACGGGATTTTCGCCGCCGCTTCGCCGAGCAACTGCGCGACCGTCTTGCCGCCCGTCATGTTCGTGCGCAGCGCTTCGGTCAGGTGCGTCGGCGCCGCGATGTTCAGGTGGTTCATCATCTCGACGAAGCTCGCGCGGTCGCGCTTCTGCAGGCGCGGATTCTCCGCGATCTCGCGTGCGAGCGTCGTCGAGCCTTGATTCTTGTAGTCGTGCGCCGGAAAGACTTTCAGAGCGGGATCGAGCTTCAAGATGCCGTTGAACAAGCTGTCATACAGCGCGTCGGCGTTGCCGGTCGGCAAATCGGTGCGGCCCGTGGCACCGATCAGCAGCGTGTCGCCCGTGAACAGGCGGTCGCCGACGTGGATGCACGTCGAGTCGCGCGTGTGGCCCGGCGTGTGGATGAACTGTAGCCGCAGGTTGCCGACGGCGAGCATGTCGCCGTCGTTGACGCGCAACGACGCGTACGGAGCGGGGGAGAGCGTGTGCATGACGACCGGCACGTCGAGCTTGGCGGCGAGCTCGCGCGTGGCCGAGAAGTGGTCGGCGTGCGTGTGCGTGTCGATCAAGTAACGAATGCGCAAGCCGTCGCGCGCGGCGCTCGCGACGTAACGGTCGATCTGCCGCAGCTCCGGGTCGATGAGCACACCCGCACAGGTTTCCGGGCAGCCGACCAGATACGACTGGCAACCTCCGGTCGCTATTTGTTCGAAGATCACGCGCTCCCCCTCGCGGTCGCTGCTGCTCGGGTCGAACGATGCCTTGGTTCAGGCGCTGTCTCAACCCGAGGCTGGCGGGTCGACGACCTTGTTAGAATTATATGTGCCAATAATGGCTCAAAACCGGCCTTTGCGAGCTTTGTGAGACACTTATAGCGCATTGTATTTTTTCTATCTAATGTGTCATTATTGGCGCGTAAACCAGAAATTACTCTATTAAGAGCCAAATATGACGCTCAACATAGATTTCGAGCTCGCATCGATCGAGGCACTACAAAGCGATCTCGGCCGCCGCATCGAGGCGCTGCGGCTGGGCCGGAACATTCAGCAGTCGCAGCTCGCGACGGAAGCCGGTGTTTCGCGCCGCACGATCACGCGGCTCGAGAGCGGCCAAAGCGTGTCGATCGACACGCTGCTGCGCGTCATGCGTGCGCTCGGACTTTCGGGTCGGATCGCGACTTTGCTGCCGGAGCCCTCCGTTCAGCCCGTCGAACGCGTGCGAGCGAAGCGCAAAGAGCGCCGACGCGCGAGCGGACGCAAACAGCCCGCAGCGGAAACGTGGACGTGGGCCGATGATGCGGCCGAGCCATGACCGACGCGCGCGTCATCCTGTGGGGGCGCGACATCGGCGCCGTCACGTGGCTCGCCGACCGGGAAGTCGGCGTATTCCAATACACGCCGGAGTTCGTCGATAGCCGCATCGAAGTGGCACCGCTCACGATGCCGCTCGCCGCGGCGCCGTTCGAGTTTCCCGATTTGCCGCGCGCGACGTTCAAAGGTCTTCCCGGGCTCCTCGCCGACTCGTTGCCGGACAAATTCGGCAACGCACTGATCGATGCCTGGCTCGCGAGCCAAGGCCGCACGCCCGAGAGTTTCAACCCCGTCGAACGGCTCTGCTACATCGGCACCCGCGGTATGGGAGCGCTCGAATTTCAGCCCGCGATCCTCGGTGCGCCGAACGCGAGCCGGCAGCTCGAGATAGACGCGCTCGTGCGGCTGGCGAACCGCGTGCTCGACGAGCGCGTTGGGCTCGGAGGCAAATTGACCGGCGACGACGACGCGAAGGTCATCGAGGACATCATTCGCGTCGGCACGTCCGCCGGCGGCGCGCGAGCGAAAGCGATCCTCTCGTGGAACGAGACGACGGGCGAGTTCCGCTCGGGGCAAGTGCCGGCGAGCGAAGGCTTCACGCACTGGCTCATGAAGTTCGACGGCGTCAGCGGCAATCGCGACCGCGAGATCGCGGACCCGCTTGGCTACGGTCTCATCGAATTTGCCTACTACCGCATGGCGCTTGCGGCCGGTATCGAGATGACTGAGTGTCGGTTGCACCGTGAGGGCGGCCGCGCGCACTTCATGACGCGGCGGTTCGATCGTACGGCGAAGGGCGAGAAGCTGCACGCGCAGTCGCTCTGCGCGATGCTGCACTTCGACTTCAATCGGCCTGACGCCTATTCCTATGAACAGGCGCTCGGCGCCGTTCGGCGGCTCGGCATGCCCGCGAGCGACGTCGAGCAACAGTACCGGCGCGCCGTCTTCAACGTGTTCGGTCGCAACCACGACGATCACGTGAAGAACATCGCCTATCTCATGAACAAGCGCGGCGAGTGGCGTCTCGCACCGGCGTTCGACGTGGCGTACTCCTATAACCCCACTGGCGCCTGGACGAGCCGGCACCAGATGAGCGTCAACGGCAAACGCGACGAGTTCGTTCTCGACGATCTCGTCGCGCTCGCGCACGCAGCAGACATCAAGCGGCGCAGAGCGCTCGCGATCGTCGAGGAGATCGATGCCGCGCTCGCCCGCTGGCCTGCGTTCGCAGCCGAGGCCGGCATTGAGGACGAGACCGTGCGTAGGATCGCCGCGGCGCAGCGCCGGCTAGCTTCGCTGCCGCGCGCCTAGCTTTTCTTGTGGAACGACAAGTCGTCGGCGTTGATGAGGTCCGGCGCCGTCCAGCCGTTCAAGTCGTACTCCTCCATGCACTGCTCGGCGAAGCCCTTGAACTTCGCCGCGTTGCCGTTGCCCATCGCGCCGAACAGCGCGTAGCGGCGAATCTCCTCCGTGCTGCCGCCGTAGTTGATCTCGTAGAGCTCGTGGCGCGCGCCGAACTCGGTGCCGATGCAGTCCCAGAGCAGCTTCATGAGCTTGATGCGCTGCTCGGCCGTGTAGCCGTTCGACCCGCGCATGTAGCGGTCGATGTACGGCCGGATCTCGGGATTCGCGAAATCGCGTGAGTGCGAGTTCAGGTAGATGAGCCCCGACGCGACGGTCTGCTCGATCAGGTACTTGATCTTCGAGTACGCGATCGTCGCGAGCACTTGATACGCGTTGCCCGGGTCTGGGTTCGGCAGCAGGTACGGGCCCTTCCACGGTTTCGGGTCGCGCACCATCGCTTCGGTCAAGGCCCAGAACATGTTGCGCCACGCGATGACCTCGCCGACGTTGGCTTGCACGCCGCGGTAGTCCTTCGTGCCGCTGGCTTCGACGGCTTTGAGCAGCAGGCCTGCGATGAAGTCGAGCTTGACGGCGAGCCGCGTGCAGCCGTGCACGACGAACCTCGGCAAGAAACCCGTGCGCGGAAAAAAGTTGTTGGCCTTTTCTACGTCGCCGTAGACGAACACGTTCTCCCACGGCACGAACACCTTGTCCATGATGAACACGGCGTCGTTCTCGTCGAGGCGCGACGACAACGGCTGATCGAACGGGCTCGACATCACGGCCGCCGTCATCTCGTACGACGTGCGGCACAGGAACTTCACGCCGGGTGCGTTCGTCGGCAGCATGAACACGAGCGCATAGCTCTTGTCTTGCAGCGGGATCAGGCCGTGATGCGCGATGAACGTGTAGTTCGTGAGCACGGAGCCCGTCGCGACGACCTTGGCGCCCGAGACGATCAGGCCGCCGTCCGTCTCCTGGTCGACGTGCACGCACACGTCGGCGACTTTGTCCGGCGGCTTGTCGCGGTCGACCGGCGGATGAATGATCGCGTGGTTCACGAACGGCACGCGCTCTTGGCAGAACGTGTACCAACGGCGCGCGTTCGCTTCGAACGGCGCGTAGAACTCGGCGTTGCCGCCGAGCGTGCCCAAGAACGCGGCTTTGTAGTCGGGTGAGCGGCCCATCCAGCCGTAGGTCAGGCGCTGCCATTCGGCGATCGCGTCGCGGCCGGCAATCGATTCCTCGAGCGTCTTCGGCGCCTTGAAGAACGCGTGCGTCTTGCCTTTGCCGTCGGTATCCGTCGGCAACAGCAGCTTCTTGGATTTTTCCTTGTCGTGCAGAGCGTCGAACAAGCGCGCCGTCATGCGCGCCGTGTTGCGGAAGGCCGGGTGCTTCGTGACGTCGTCGACGCGCTCGCCGTAGATGTAGACCTCGCGGCCGTCGCGCAGCGACTCCAAGTACTCCTCGCCGTTCTGCGGCCGGTCGCAGCGCACTGCGCCGATGTTTTCGCCCTTCGCGGCGTCGCTCTTGTTCGCCATCCTGTCGTCGCTCCTCGCTCTATTCGTTCTTCAAGCTTTCGTAGGCTGCGGCGACGAACTGGTCCGTCGTCCAAAAGCCGCTCGCCGCGCCGTAGCGCCCGTCGTAGTCCGCCGTCGGCTTCGCGGCTTGGACCTGTCGCAGCGTCATCCCCATCTCGATCATGCTCGCGATGCGGTCGCGGACGATCGTGACCATGTCGCGGTACTCGACGACGTCGGCTTCGTCGCAGAGCCTGCCGTGCCCCGGGATCACGAGCGTGCCGCCTTCCTGTTTTTCCTTTGGCACCGTGATCGCGATGATGCGGTTCAGGGCGTCGATGACGCCGTCGATACCGCCGCCGTCCTCGGGCCGAATCACAGGGTACGCCGTCGTCGTGAACACGTCGCCGGTGCTCACGACGTCGGAGCGGCGAAAGAACACGAGACTGTCGCCGTCGGTGTGTGCGGCGGGCTGGTGCAGGATTTCGACGGCCTCGCCGTTGAAGTAGAGGTCCTTCTGCGGCACGAAGAACGTATCCGTAGGCCACGCGTCGAATGGCGGCGGCGTGTCGCCGCCAGACATGCGCACGAGCACGTTCTCGTGCGCGATCACGGCTGCGCCTTCCGCCGCGTCCGCGATTGCGCCGAAGACGTTGCCGCCCGCGATCGTGCTGCCGGCTTTGGCGATGGCTTCGTTGCTGCCGACGTGATCGGGGTGCCAATGCGTGTTGATGACGTAGCGGATCGGACCGTCCGAGATTCGCTTGATGACCGCAAGCAGCTCGGCCGACGCCGTGGCGAGCTTCGTGTCGACGACGAGCACGCCGTCGTCGCCGACTTGGATCGTCGTGTTGCCGCCCGCGCCCACGATCATGTAGATGCCGTCACGCACGTGCCACGTGGCCAGCTCGTCCGCTGCAGGCGTTTGCGCGAGTGCGCCCGCGGCGGCGGTGGCCGCGAGCACGCCGAGTGCCAGGTTGCGCGCGCTCACGAGCCGGCTCCGCAGGCGTGCGGATTCCAGCGCTCGCCTTCGGGCTCCTTGCGAAAGTGGCTGCTCGTGACGAATCGCTGCGTGAGATAGCGAGGGTCGTCGACGATCGTCGTCACCATGAGCCACTCGTCGCCGTTCGGCGCCGCGAAGCGCGCGAAGTACTCCGTGACGACGGCGTCCTCGCTGTACGGCACGCCATTGCGGCGCAGCCAGCCCGGCGTCAGATTCTTCGTGCCGACTTCGAGATAGCCGCCCGCGCGCGCGGCGCCGCCGCCCGCGCCGGCCAAGCCCGGGCCGCCCGCAGGCCGGGGCGGGGTGACCCATTTCGCGCTCGATTGGCCTTGCAACGAGCGCGCCGCGGGTGCGGCCGCGCCGAACTCGAGGGTGCGAGCCTGTCGGCCCGCGTCGGTTTCGACGACGAGCCGTTCGTTGCCGTCCCAGCGAATGCGCAAGCGCGTCGGCATGCGCAGCAGCGCCGCGGCGCCGTATGCCTCGCAGGCGCCGTCCGTCGCGGGATCCCATTGGTCGGCAACGCGGCGGCCTTCGTCGTTGAGCGGCACGCTCGCGTAGTCGCCTTTCGGCGGCGTCACCATGCGCCAGCGCCAGTCTTCGTTGACGATCGCGACCCACTGCCCCGTGAGGTCGATCGGCGCCGCTTCGCGCGGGTTCGCCGCGGCGCGTTGCGCGGGTGGAGCGGGCTGCGCCGCCGTGAAGCGTACTTGTGCAGTCAGCGCGGCGAGTGCGACGACGAGCGCAAGGTTGATCGCCCTCATCGCAACGTCTCCGCGAACTCGGGCAATGCCGTCGCCGCGCCGCCGCGCGTCGCCGCGCGCGGCAGGTGATGCGTCTCGCCGAACTCGTCGATGAACGGATTTTGCCCGGGCAAGTAGTGCGGCACGAAACCGGGATCGCGCACGACTTCGACGACGGGCTCGCAGGGGTAGGGCGTCATCGTCCCGGCGGGCTGCAACAGAAAGCCGTTCGTCTTCACGAGCGGCTCGGTGAGATACACGGGATCCTCGACGATCATCACGTGCGTCATGAGGTCGCCGTAGCGATAGAACCGATCCGTCATCGTCGCGCGATCGCTGAGCGGCAAGCCGTTGCGGCGCATCCACCCTGCTTTGAGGTGCGTCGTCTCGACGACGAGCACGTCGCCGTCCCAGCTACCCGTGGAAAAACCCTGCCACGTGTGCGGCGCGTACTCCGGGGGGTGCGGCCGCCCGTCCATCCAGATTTCGCGATGCTGCTCTTGCCAGGCGATGTGCGTGTGGATCTTGACGAGCTGCTGCGTGTCCTCGTTGCGGTCTTCCCAGATGCGCAGCACGCCGACGCCGCGGAAGCCGTACGTCGACGGATGCGGCTTGCATTGATGCTCGGGCATCGAGAGCAGCGACGCGTCCCAGGCTTCGGCGCGCAGGCGTGCGGCGTCGCTGATCGGCAGCCCGAGATAGTCGCCGATCGACGGCCCGGGGATTCGCTCGTCGACGTCCTCGTGGAAGAGGGGATTCCAATAGCCGACCAAGTTGGTTTGCGCGGCGGCAGTTGCTCCGGTGAGCAAGAACAGCAAGCCGATCGCGGCGCACGGTGCCGATCGCAATGCCATAGTGGTTTTTCCCCCGATCGGCAGCCATCATAACTTCCAACAAACAGAAAAAAAGGGTCACCCATGGCTCTCGCAAGTGGACCGTCCGGTTCGGCGTCTTGGGATACGGCATACGAGTGGAAGACCGTCGCGCTGCTCGGCATCGGCTTCGGTCTCGTCGGCCTCGACCGTTGGATCATCGCGTCGTTGTTCCCCGCGATGGCGATGGATCTCGGCTTGCCGGAAGGCGAGATCGGCCGGCTCGCCGGCATCCTCGGCGTGCTCTGGGGCGTGTTCGCGATTTTTTCGGGGCGGCTGTCCGACACGATCGGCCATCGCAAGGTGCTGATCCCGGCCATCGTGCTGTTTTCGCTGATGTCGGGGTTCTCCGGCATGGTGCAGGGCTTGGTCTCGCTCGTGTGGATCCGCGCGATCATGGGCGCGATGGAGGGCACGTACTGCCCCACGAGCTTCACGGCCGTCGCGGCCGCCTCGAGGCCCGCGCGGCGAGGCTTCAATCAAGGCTTGCAGCAGAGCGGCTTCGCGCTGATGGGCTTCGCGCTCGGGCCGATCATCGCGACGCAACTCTTGACCGTGGTGCCTTCGTGGCGCTGGGTATTCTGGATCTGCGCGGTGCCGGGGTTCATCGTCGGCGTGCTGCTGTTTCTTCATCTGCGCGAGCCGAAAGATACGCAAGCCGGCGCGCTGATCGGCGCGACGGACGCGAAGGGCTCGTGGCTCGAAGTTCTGAAAACGCCGAACATCGTCGTCTGCATGGTGGCGCTGCTCTGCGCGATGGCGTGCGTGTTCGTGCTCGGTGCGATGGTGCCGATCTACCTCACGAACGCGTTGCAGCTCGGCCCCACCGAGGTCGGTCTCGTGGCCTCGGCGCTCGGCTTCGGCGGTTTCTTCGGTCAGTTCGGCTGGCCCGGGCTGTCGGACCGTTTCGGGCGCAAGCCGCTCGCGATCCTGGGCTTCATCGGAGCCACGGTGTCGGTGTGGTGGTTCGCGAGCCTGGGCGGCGCGGTGTTGCCGTTGTTCGCAGCGCTGTTCGTCTGCTCGTTCTTCTGCTTGGGCAACGTGGCGTTGATTACGGGCCCGATCGCGACCGAGTCGGCGCCGCGCGGGCTGATCTCGTCGGCGATCGGCGTCGTGGTCGGTGCAGGCGAGATCTTCGGCGGCGGCGTCGCGCCTATCATCGCCGGCAACGTCACGGACCGCTACGGGCTGCCGAGCGCGTTGAACGTCGCGCTGACGGGCGTCGCGCTCGGTATCGTCGTGTGCCTGTTCCTACGCGAGACGGCGCCGAGCAAGACGGGCGCGGCAGCCGCGCAGGCGGCTTGAACGGCCGCCTCGCGAGTTGCCAATACTGCGTACTGCGCACGCCCGCGCCAGAGACCACGCGCGTACGGTAGTCGACTCGGCCATCAGGCCGGCGGCCACTGGTGACGCGCTTGAGCGAGACGGAACTCACGAGCGTGACTCAACGTCTGCGCGTTCTGCGCGCCGACAGCATCCGCATCAAGATCCTGGTGTTGGCGGTAATCGCCACGTTGTTGCCATCGGTCGGCACCGCGTGGATCTCCTACCTCGAGAACAAGCGCGCGCTCGAAGCGAAAGCGACCGAAGAGCTTTTCAGCGTCAGCGCGCAGACGGCGCGCGAGCTCGATCTTTGGGCGAAAGAGCGCCGCTACGACCTGCGCGTGTTCGCGAGCTCGTACGAAGTCACCGAGAACGTCGACGACATCGCGCGCGGCGGCAGGTCCGCGAGTGCGCATCGACGCGTCACCGATTACTTGAAGTCGGTCAGCGAACGGTTCACGGACTACGGAGAGCTGCTGATCCTCGCGCCGAACGGGCAGGTCGTAGCCACGAGCGGCAAACGGTCCACGGCAAACGAGCTGCCGGCCGATTGGCGCGCGCGGTTGCGCACCGAAGACTTCGTCGCCGGCACTCCTTATTGGGATGCGGAGAGTGCGCGGCCCGAGATGCTCGTGGCCGTCCCGATCGTCGCGGCGGGCGAGCGGGTTCTCGGCACGATCGCGGCCGAGGTGAGTCTGCTGCCGCTCACGGAGACTCTGCGAGGTTTCGTGCCGGGCGAGGCCGGCGTGGCATCGCTGTTGACCGCCGACGGCGCGCTGCTCGTCAGCTCGGCGGGCGCCTCGCAGGAAGCGATGCAGCTACGCTACGCGCCGGAGACGATTCAGGCGCAGCTCGGCAGCGACGGTAAGCCCATCGAGTTCGACGACGTACTGGGCGAGCGCGTTCTGGGAAGCATGCGGCCGGTGTCCGGGCTCGACTGGATCGTCGTGGCCGCGATCCCGTCAGCCGAGGTGTATCGCCAGCTCGCGCGCATGCGCGTGGTGACGCTGTCGATCGTGGCCGGGACGTTGCTCGTCGCGGCCGTGCTCGGGCACGCGCTTGGCCTCGTCATCGTTCGTCCGCTCAATCGATTGACGAGCGCTGCCTCCAAGGTCGCAGCGGGCAATCTGGAGGTCGATCTGGCCGCCGCCAAGGGCGGCGAGATCGGCTATCTCACCGAAGTGTTCAGAGACATGGTCGCTCGTCTGCGCAAGAGTCGAGTCGAGCTCGAGCGGCTCTCGGTGACGGACCCGCTGACCGGCCTCGATAATCGCCGGCGCATGATGGAGCAGCTCGAGAACGAAGTGCTCCGATCGCGGCGGCTCGACCATGAATTCTCGGTCGTAATGGCCGACGTCGACCACTTCAAATCGTACAACGACGCTCACGGGCATCCCGCCGGCGACGAGGCGCTCAAGTGCGTCGCGACGGTCTTGCGGGAGACGCTGCGCGACGTCGATTCTGCCGCCCGCTACGGCGGCGAGGAATTCTTTCTACTGATGCCCGAGACGTCGGCCGATGCCGCCGCGGCAATGGCCGAGCGAGCGCGAGCGTTGCTCGTCAGGCACCGGCCCCCCGCGGGCGCCGTCACGTTGAGCTTTGGCATCGCGTCGTACCCGAAGCACGGCGGCAGCGCCGAGGCGTTGATCAGCGCAGCCGACGCGGCGCTCTACGAAGCGAAACGCGGTGGACGCGATCGCATCGTCGCGGCGCCCGGCGAGAGGAGCGTCAAGGCCGCCCGCGCATGAGCCCTTGGCTGATCCAGCCGCGCCGGCCGGAGTCGTCGACGATTCGCAGCCACTGTTCCGCGGACGAGTAAGCGACGACGTGGCTCTGCGGCGGCAGCGTGAAGAGCACCCCGAAGCCGGTGCCCGGCCCCGAGCGCACGTTCGCTCCGGTCGTCGTCTCCAGCTGCAACGGTAGCGTCAGAGACCGCTCGTCGGGCAGCAGGGGACCTTGTTCGCCCTCCGCCAGCTGTCCACGAGCGCTCATCGCGGCGCCCTTGGCCTGGCCGGCGAGGTACAGAGCGCCGCCGAAATTCGCCTTCTCGAACTCGGCGCTCGAGAGTTGCGTGAGCTCGCGAATTTCGCCTGTGGTGCGTTCGGAGGCGCCGGCCGGCAACGATTGGAGCGCCAGCTCCGCTTCCGCGATCGCGGAGGCCGCCTCGGCGCGCGTCGCGAGCGACTGCATTCTCGCCATCGACCGCACGACTTCGCGTCGCGCTTCGTCGAGGCGTTGCTCGAGCTCCGTGACCTGTGCATCTTTCTCGAGCAGCGCGAGCTCGAGCGCGCCGATGCGCCGTTCGAGCGTTGCATCGGGGCGGGGCGCCGGCGCGACCGGTTGTGCAGCGGCCGGCGTTGTCGCGACGGACGGCGCCGGCGGATTAGGCGCTGGCGGCGAGCTACTGCACGCGGCGAACAACAAAGCGGCTGCGGGCAGCATGACCACCTGACGGACGATCATCGACGTTGAAGAAAGCATCGCACGCGCCTCCGGCCCCGGGAGCGTAACCCGGCCGCGGCGCGCGCCAACGCGCGATGCGTCACGTTTCCGCGGTGACTCAGCCCTGCGGCGCGACCACGGGATTCTTGAGGGTCCCGACGCCGTCGTAGCTGCACTCCATGCGGTCGCCGGCTTTGAGCAGGATCGGCGGAGTGCGCGCCGAGCCGACGCCGGGCGGTGTGCCCGTGGCGATGACGTCTCCTGCGCGCAGCGTGATGATGTTGCTCGCGTAGACGATCTGCTCGGGCACCGAGTGGATCATCTGCGCCGTCGTGCCTTCCTGCAGCAGCTGGCCGTTCAGGACGAACTTCATGCCCGTGTTGCCGACGTCGGCGACGAACTCTTTCGGCGTGATGAACGGGCCGAGCGGCGCGAACGTGTCGTGGTTCTTCGTGACGAGCCAGTCCGAGCCGAAGCGCGTGTCGCCGCGCCCGCCGCGGTCCGACATGTCGTTCTCGAGCGTGTAGCCGAACACGTAGTCCATCGCGCGCGCTTGCGCGACTCGCGACGCCGGCCGCCCGATCACGACGCCGAGCTCGCACTCCCACTCGATCTGCGTGCGGCCGGGCGGCATGCGCACGCCTTCGCCGTCGGCGACGATGGCGCCGGGCAGCTTCGGAAACATGAACGGGTTCCAGCGCGTGTCGGTGGCGGCGCGCTCCCAGATTCCGGTCGCGCTCGTCGTGCCGGCCGGCGCCTCGCCCATCGTTGCCGTGCGTGTGTCGCCTTGGCGCCGCGCCATCTCGAGGTCGTGCTCGCGGTAGTTCACGGCGACGTTCAGCATCGTCGTCGGCATGACGGGAGGCAGGACCTTCAACGCGCTGACGTCGTAGACGTAGGCGGGCCGCGTGTCGCCGACCGTGCGGATGATCTCGACGATGCGAGCGCGCAGGCCGTCGTAGCGCGCGATGAGGTCTTTCATGTCCGCCGGCGCGGCCACGCCCGAAGCCGGGTTCGTGATGGCAGTGTTCGCGGCTGCGAAGTCGATGACGACGGATTCGCGGAGCACGATGCCGACGAACGTGCGGCCTTGCCGCTCGAACGTTCCGAGCTTGAACGGTGTAGGAGCGGGTTGTGCGAACGCGGCCGTCGCGGCGACGAGGGCGGCGAGCCCTCCTGCAAGAGCGAGCTTCATGAACGATTCCCCCCGGAGTGTGCTCGTGGCCCGTGCCACGAGTCCAAGGTCATCGTAACTCGCGCCGCGCTCGCCCCGCCAACGCAGGCGTTGGTCAGCCTTGCACCTTGCGCCAGATGTAGACGGCGAGTGACTTGATCGTCGCGGCGTCGAGCTTGTCGAACCACCCCGGGCAGCGGCCCATGCGGCCGGCCGCGATCGACGCCGTGATCGCCCCGCGGTCGCCGCCGTAGATCCACACGTCGTCGGTCAGGTCGGGCCCGCCGTAGGGCCGGTAGCCCATGCCCTCGGGGCCGTGGCACTCCACGCACTGCCCGAATTCCTTCTTGCCGCGCTCGGCGGCGGCGGCGTCCGCGTCCTTGCTCGACAACGACAGCACGTACTCCGTCATGTCGCGCACCTGCTCGCCCGTCAGCGTACCGAGCGTCGCGAAAGCCGGCATCTCGGAGTAGCGCGTGTCGGGGCAGTCGCCGTAGAGCGCCTGGTCGTGGACGGCGGGGCAGTCCTGGTTGCGAACGCCGTAGCGAATCGTCTGCTCGAGCGCCGCGACCGGGCCGACGTCGCTCGTTTCCTCGCCCGTGATGCCCCAAATGAACTCGAAGTCGGTGAGGTCCGGCACGCCGGCCTTGCCGTGCAGGTCGGCGCCGTGGCAACTCGAGCAGTGCTCGGCGATGGCCTTCTCGGCAGTCGCCGTCACGAACGCATCCGCTTCGGCATCGGCCTTGATCGCGTACGGCGACCCGATCACGACGCGGTCGGCGACGCTCGAAGGCGCGGACTGCGCGGAGATCGCGAACCCGAGGACGCCGAGTGCGAATGGAAGCCGAGCGTAAGAGCGCTTCATGAACGAGCCCCCTCTGCTGTGCCGCGGAAACGAACGATAGCGTCGCAACGCTGCGCGCGGCAGTTAATAACGGTTATCGACGGTTAACGCTAGCCGAGGGCAACGGCCGCGCACAGTGCGGAGAGTACGTAGTGCGTCAGCGTGCGGCCGGGCGCGGCGCGCGCAGCAGCAGCAAGAGCGGCACGGCGAGCAACGAGAGGTACATCATGAAGCGGAAGTCGTTGATGTACGCGATCGTGAGCGCTTGCCGCGAAACCTCGGCATTGAGCGCCGCGCGCCCGAGCTCCGTGGACCAGCTCCAAATCGACGGCAGGCCCGGCGCCTGGAACGCATCGCGAAACGGCGAGATCGCCTCGCTGAGCGCTGCGTGGCTCGACTGCGCCTCGTGACCGAGCACCGTCATGACCAGCGAGATGCCGACGCTGCTGCCGATGTTGCGTATCAGGCTGAACATCGCCGTGCCTTCGTTGCGGTAGCGCGGCGCCAACGTCGCGAACGCGATCGCCGACAGCGGCACGAAGATGAAGCCCAACCCCACGCCCTGCACGATGCCGGTCGAGATGATCTCTCGCGGGCCGACCTCGATGCTCCACTGCGTCATCGCGTGCAGCGACCACGCCATGAGACCCAAGCCCGTCAACACGAGCAGCCGCGTGTCGACCTTTCCGACGAGCCTGCCGACGACCATCATCGCCAACATCGTGCCCGCGCCGCGCGGCGCGAGCACGTAGCCGGCCGTGATGACGGGGAAGCCGAGCAGGCTCTGCAGAAACGGCGGCAACAGCGCCATCGTCGCGAGCAGCAGCACGCCGACCGTGAACATCAGCATGATCCCGGCGACGAAGTTGCGGTCCGCGAACAGGCCCGGCTCGATGAACGGCTTCTCCGCCGTGAACATGTGGGTCAGGAACAGGTACGCCGCGAGCGCGGCCGTCGCGGCCTCGAGCACGACTTCCGTCGAGTCGAACCAATCGAGCGCGTTGCCGCGATCGAGCATGAGCTGTAGAGCGCCGATCGCGATGCTGAGCAGCGCGAAGCCGAAGAAGTCGAAGCCGCGCTTCTCGACGCCTTTGGCCTCCGGCACGAAGGCCGCGATGCCGAGCAACGCCAGAATGCCGACGGGCAGGTTGATGTAGAACGCGAAGCGCCAGCTGTAGTACTCGGTCAGATACCCGCCGAGCGTCGGTCCCAAGATGGGGCCCACCATGACGCCCATGCCCCACAGCGCCATCGCGGAGCCGTGCTTCTCCTTCGGATACGTGTCGAGCAGGACCGCTTGCGACAGCGGGACGAGGCTTGCGCCGAGCGCGCCCTGCAACGCGCGGAACAGCACGAGTTGCTCCAGCGAGGCGGCGGCGCCGCACAGCATCGAAGCCACCGTGAAGCCGATGACGGCCATCGAGAACAGCCGCTTGCGGCCCATGCGCTGCGCGAGCACGCCGGTCAGCGGAGTCAGGATCGCCGCGCAGACGATGTACGACGTCAGCACCCACGAGATCTGGTCTTGCGTCGCCGCCATGCTGCCTTGCATGTGCGGCAGCGCGACGTTCACGATCGTCGTGTCGACGACCTGCATGACCGTCGCGAGCATGACCGACAGCGTGATCATGCCGCGGTTCAGCGGCGCGGCCGGGCTCTCACTCGCGGTCATGAGCGCGGTTCTCGGCTCAGCGTCCCGCCGCGAACGCGTCCCGGCTCGGCAGGAGCGCGCGCACCCACGATGGCGCGGGGCGCTCGTGGCCCGTGTCGATGCCGACGATCGCGCTCATGCCCGTGCGAAGCTCAGGATCGTCGCCATGCGATTCGATTGCGACGCGCACGGGGATGCGCTGCGTGACCTTGACCCAGTTGCCGGTCGCATTCTGCGAAGGGATCACCGAGAACTCGGCGCCCGTCGCCTGGCTGATGCTCTCGACGTGCCCGCGCCAGTGCCGGTCGGGATACGTGTCGATGCGAATGTCGACGGGTTGGCCCGCCGCGACGTGCGTCAAGTCCGTTTCCTTGAAGTTCGCTTCGATCCACATGCCGCTGTCGGCCACGATCGTCATGACCGGCGCGCCGGGTTGCACGTACTGGCCGAGAGTCGGCACTTTGCTTGCGATGCCGTCGAACGGCGCGCGCACGACGGTGTGCTCGACGTCGAGCGCCGCGGCGTCGCGCGTCGCTTTGGCGGCGAGATACGCGGCCTGCTCCGTGACGGGCCTGTCGAGGTCGCCGCCCAATCGCGCGCGGATCTGGTCGAGCGTGCGCTCGGCAACCTGAATCTCTTGAGCGGCGACGTCGCGCTCGTGCTTCTGCTCGTCGACGTCGACCTCGGACGCGAGCTTGCGCTCGGCGAGCGCGCTCAACCGGTCGTACTCGCGTTGCTCATACGCCGCATTCGTGCGCGCGAGCGCGAGCTGCTCCATCGCTTGCCGGTAGGACGCGCGCGTGCTTTCGACGAAGTCGTCGATCGCGCCGAGCTGCGCGTCGCCGCGAGCGAGCGCAACCTTGAACGGGCGCTCGTCGATCGTGAACAGCACGTCGCCGGTCTTGACGCGCTGGTTCTCCTGAACGCTCAGAGTGTTGATCGGCCCGGCGACCTCGGCGCTGACGATGCCGACGTCGGCTTTGACGTAGGCGTTGTCCGTTTCGACGACGCGGCCCGACGAGTAGTACGCGTACGCTCCGACGGTCAGCGCGACGAGCGGGCCGAGCAGCAGCAGCGTAGAGCGCAGCCAGCGGCGTGGGCGGCGGGCGGGCGCGGGGGCGGGCGGCGGCGCGGCGGGCGGCGCGGCGCTAGCCGCGGGCGCGGAGCTGCTTGGTTCTTGGTCTGCCATGACGAACGGTTCCTGCTTGCTCTTTGGGAAACGCCGCGACCTCCGCGGCGGACAAGTTGTGCTTGATTTGCTCGAGCGTCGTGACGAGTTGCCGCTGCGCGCGCGGCGAGACGCCGCGCAGCGCTTCGTTCAGCGTGTCCGACGCGCGAGAGTGCATCTCGACGAGAATCGGCTGCGCTTGGGCCGTCAGAAAGATTTGCACGGCGCGCCGATCGAGCGGGTGCATGCGTCGTTCGACCCAGCCCGCGCTCTCCATCCTGTCGATGAGCCTCGTCAACGTGATCGGCTGGATCTCGAGGCTCTCCGCGAGCGCGGCCTGCGTCATTCCTTCGCTGCGCGACAGGTGCACGATGGCCCGCCACTGCGCCTGCGTCAGGTGCAGCGACTGCAGCCGCCGGTCCATGTTGCGGCGCATCAGGCGGGCAATGTCGGATACGAGAAATCCGAGCGTCCGGTCGGTGAAGAGAGCGGAGGGCATTCGGGGTGGTCTCGATAGATAGTAAGCATGCTTATAATAAGCCTAGTATCAGGTTCCTGACAAATGCCCACGGAGCGCGGTTGCAGTCGGCCGGCAAGTCGTGAATTAATAGCCAACGCTCTGAATTCCCTGGGGGGATCATGGATTTCAAGCCTCTGCGCCTCGCCGCCGCATGCGCGGCCGTGCTGGGTGCCGGCAGCGCCGCTGCGCACCACGGCTTCGGCAACTTCGACCGCAGCCGCGAGGTCGCGCTCGAAGGCACGATCACGAAGATCGACTTCGTGAATCCCCACGCTTACGTCTATTTCGAGGCCGCGAACCCCGACGGGACGAAGGTCGCCAAGCGCTGTGAGATGCGTGCCGCGACGGTGCTGCGCCGCTCGGGCTGGTCGGCCGAGATGTTCAAGGCCGGCGAGCCGATCAAGATCGAGGGCGCGCCCGATCGTTTCGACGTGAACTCGTGCTACGTGCACACGGTGCGGTTCGCGGACGGTACGACGGCCGACCGCTACGCGCAGCTCTCGAAGCCCGGCGCGACTGCAGCGCCGGCCGCGCCGCGCGCCGCGCGCCTCACGACCGGCGAGCCGAACATCACGGGCGACTGGGCGCCCGAGCAAGTCGTCATGACGGACTCGCGTGGCCGCAGCGGCTCGCTCGTTCCCGTCAGCCGCGTCGAGGAGTTCGAGGCCGGCGCCACGACGACGCCCGCCGGCGGCAGCGGCGCGCCGCGCCCGCGCGTGACGTACACGGAGGCCGGCAAGGCGGCCGCCGACGCGTTCCGCGGCGGCACGACCGAGAACCCGCGCATGCGCTGCGAGACGACGAGCATCCTCTTCGATTGGACGTTCGACGGCCCCGTCAATCGCATCACGCAGAGCGGCGATACGATCACGCTGCAGTACGGCCAGCTCGGTTTCACGCGCACGATTCACATGAACGCGCAGCACCCGGCCAACATCGAGCCGAGCCGCGCCGGTCATTCGACGGGGCGCTGGGAGAACGACGTGCTCGTCGTCGACACCGTCGGCTTCGCCGAGGGCTACCTGAATCCGCCGATCAAGAACAGCGCGCAGCTGCACGTCGTCGAGCGCTTCACGCTCGATCCGGCTGCGATGACGCTCGCGCGCGAGTACGAGGCGACGGATCCCGTCTACTACACGGACACGTACACGGGGCGCGACTCGATCGGCGTAGCGGACCTGCCGTACGAGCCGGACGCCTGTTCGGAGCTCACGTTCGTCGACTTCTCGGCGGACGGCGTTGCGCCCGACGCGAACTCGGGCGGCATCGGCCCGCAGGGTCCGCAAGGCGCGGCCGCTGCGCCGGCGCAGAGCCCAGCCGCCGCGCCGGCCACGGTGGCGGCCGACGAAGAGAAAGAAGAAGCCGCGTGGTGGGAATTCTGGAAGTGGTTCGACTGACCGCAGCGCGCTGCGAACAATACGAGAACTAACAGCGGTGCCGCGTGCGGCACCGTATCGGCGATACGGGGGTATGCAATGCAACGACGACAACTAGTTTCTCTTGCCGCGCTCGCACTCGCGCTCGGCGCAACCTTCAGCACCGCTGCGCAAACAGCGGACGACTTCGTGCCGGTCACGGACGCGATGCTGAAGAATCCCGACCCCGCCGACTGGCTCATGTGGCGCCGCACGCTGAACGCCTGGGGCTATAGCCCGCTCACGCAGATCGACAGGACGAACGTCGCCAAGCTGACGCAGGTCTGGTCGTACCCGATCGGCATGGGCATTCAGGAATCGACGCCGCTCGTTTACGACGGCGTGATGTACTTCCCGGGCAACGGCGATCACATCTACGCGTTCGACGCGAAGAGCGGCACGCTCAAGTGGGAGTATCAACGGCAGTATCCCGAAGGCGTGCGCGGCGGCACGAATCGCAACATGGCGATTTGGGGCACGACGCTGATCGACGCCGGTGCCGACAACTCGATGTACGCGGTCGATGCGCGCACCGGCAAGCTCGTGTGGGAAACGCAGGTGCTCGAGCCGACGCTGCCCGCGCGCGCGAGCTCGGGCCCGATCGTCGCGAACGGCAAGGTCATCACGGGCCGTCAGTGCCAACCCGGCGCGACGCACGAGTCGTGCGTCATCACGGCGCACGATGCGGCGACGGGCAAGGAGCTCTGGCGCACGCGGACGATCCCGCGCAAAGGCGAGCCCGGTGACGAGACGTGGGGCGACGTGCCGATGGAGCAGCGCTGGCACGTGGGCACGTGGATGGTGCCGAGCTACGACCCCGAGCTCGACCGCATCTACATCGGTACGTCGGTCACGATCCCGGCGCCTAAATTCATCTTGGGCGGCGCAGACAAGCAGCACCTGTATCACAACTCGACGCTGGCGCTGAACCCGGCCGACGGCAAGATCGTCTGGTACTACCAGCATCTCGTCGACCACTGGGACCTCGACCATCCGTTCGAGCGGCTGCTAGTCGACACGGCCGTCACGCCGGATCCGAGCGAAGTCGCGTGGATCAACCCGCGTCTCCGCCCCGGCGAAATGCGCCGCGTCATGACCGGCATCCCCGGCAAGACGGGCGTCGTCTATACGCTCGATCGCGAGACCGGCCAATTCCTCTGGGCGCGGCCCACGGTGTTCCAGAACGTCATCAAGGACATCGACGGGCTCACGGGCGAGGTCGAGGTCGACCCGGCGCGCATCTTCAAGGAGAAAGGGCACTCGCTGATGGTGTGCCCCGGCACGAACGGCGGTAAGAACTGGCCGGCCGGCGCGTACAGCCCGCGCACGAACGCGATGTACATGCCGCTGCAGAACATGTGCATGAACGCCACCGTGCAGAGCGGCGAGCGCGATCCGCGGCTCGTGTACGGCTTCCAGAGCGAGTACATCGCAACGCCCGGCGTCGAGAACGTCGGCGTCGTCTGGGCGATTGCGGCCGACAAGGGCACGACCGTGTGGAAGCACGAGCAGCGCGTCGGCGTGTTGTCGCTCGCGGCGACGGGCGGCGGGCTCGTGTTCGGCGGCGACGTCGCCGGCAACTTCCGCGCGCTCGACGACACGACGGGCGAGGTGCTGTGGGAGACGAACATCGGCGCGCCGGTCAGCGGCTACCCAGTGTCGTTCGCCGTCGACGGCAAGCAGTACGTGGCCGTCTCGACGGGCCAGTCGCTCGTCGCAGGCGCTGCGCGGCGCGTGACGCCCGAGCTCACGGGCGAGTCGCCGCCGCCGCAGGTCGTAGTGTTCGCGTTGCCGTAGCGAGGCTCGCTCCCATGCGCGCTTCTCGCTACGTTTCGACGCTGGCGGCCTCGATCGCCGCGACGGCCGCGGCGCAAGCGCCGAACCCCGAGGTCGAGCGCCACGTCGCAGCTGCGCGCGCCGCAGCCGGCGAGCACGCGACGATGGTCGACCGCCTGTGCCCCATGCCCGGCGCCGCGCGGCCGGGGCAAGGCAATCGCAGTGGGCCGCCGACCACGCCCGCGCGCGACTCGTGGCACGCGGAGCCCGCGAAGGTGTTCGACAACTTCTATTTCGTCGGCATGACGGAATACTCGGCGTGGGCCGTCACGACGAGCGAAGGCATCATCGTGATCGACCCGCTGTTCGACTATTCCGTCGAGGACGAGGTCGTCGACGGCTTACGCAAGCTCGGCTTCGATCCGGCCGACATCGAGTACGTGCTCGTGAGCCACGGCCATCTCGATCACGTCGGCGGCGCGAAGCTGCTGCAGGAGCGCTTCGGCGCGCGCGTGCTGCTCACGGCCGCAGATTGGGACTTGCTCGAGCGCGACAACCCGCCGTGGAAGCCGCGCCGCGACATGGAGATCACGGACGGCATGAAGCTCACGCTCGGCGACACGACGCTCACGATGTATCACACGCCGGGCCACACGAACGGCACCGTGTCGACGTTGATTCCGCTGCGCGACGGAGCAATCAATCATGTCGGCGCGCTGTGGGGCGGCACGCTGTTCAACTTCGGGCCCGACGCCGCGCGCTTCCGCTCATATGCCGAATCGGCGGCGAAGTTTCGCGACATCGCGACGGCGGCCGGAGCCGACGTGCTGCTCTCGAATCACACGGATTACGACGGCACGAAGCAGAAGCTGCCGGCGCTCGAGGCGCGCGGCGCCGGCATGGCGCATCCGTACGTCGTGGGAACCGAGTCGATACGCCGCTATCTGACCGTCGCGAACGAGTGCGCGCAGGCCGCGCTCGCAAGCGTTCAGTAGCGCGCGCTAGGGTTCGGCCGTCAGCAGCCGCACGACGGCGCGCCTGCGGTGCTCCTCGGCACGCATCAAAGCGGTCATCCCGTTCTTGTCGCGGATCGTCCGGTCCGCTCCGTGCGCGAGCAGCAGCTCGACGAGCTCGGCATGACCCGCATCCGCAGCCGCGATCAGTGCCGGCCAGCCCGTGCCGTCGTCCGGAACGATGTTCGCGTCCGCGCCGTTCTCGAGCAGAGTCTCGGCGATCGACCGAAACCCATAGCTCGCCGCGAACATGAGCGCGGTTCTGCCGCGAGCGTTGCGCGCGTTGACGTCGGCTCCTGCCGCGATCAGGCGGACGACGACCGGCTCGTGCCCTTCGGCTGCCGCGATCATGAGCGGCGTCCAGCCGACGGAGCTAGCGGCGCCGAAACCCGGCAACGCCGTTCGGAAGTCGACGGTGGCGCCGGCTTCGATCAGTGCCGCGACGAACGCATCTTCTCCTAGGAAGGCCGCCTCGTAGAGCAGCGAGTCACCCTGTTTCACAAGCTCGGCGTCGTACAGGGGGAGATCTCGTTCGCACGGCTGCGAGTCCGGCTGCTTGGTGCATATGCCAGCCACGACTCGGCAGATCGTCTCCGCGGTCTCCTCCGGGTTGCGCTGTTCCTTGTCCTTCAACTGCTGGGCCGTATACAGAAAGCACGTCGCGCCGACGATGTCTTCGAGCGTATACGGTGGCTCGGCGCCGAGAGCTGCGTGCGTGGGCCACGCCACGATCCAGAGGGTCGTAAGAGTTAGCGCTCGGCTCATTGGTCTACCCCGTCCCCGTCTACGTCACCTCGCGAGCTCGACCTCGACGCGGACGTCGTAGAACGTCGGCGCGCGGCCGATGTCGGTCAGCACTTGGCTCGTGAGCTCGTTCGCGTTCTTGCCGTCGCGCGCGAGTTTCTTCCACCACACCGACAGAGCGACGACGACGCCGGGCCGCGCCTTGTCGGTGACGCGAGCCTTGAGCACCAGCGACCCGCGGTCGTTGAAGACGCGCACGCGCGCGCCGTCGGCGATGTTGCGCGCCGCGGCGTCGCGCGGATGGACGTCGAGATGCGGCTCGCCTTCGGCGTCGCGCAGGCTCTGCACGTTCACGAACGTCGAGTTCATGTAGTTGCGCGCCGGAGGGGAGATCATCGCGAGCGGATAGCGCTCGGCGAGCGCGGTGTCGGCGACCTCGTGCGGCGGAAGGTAGCCTGGCACCGGGTCTAGGCCGAGCGCGGCGAGCTTCTCCGAGTAGATCTCGCATTTGCCGCTCTTCGTCGGGAAGCCGCCGTTCGCGAACGGTGCGTACGTCTTCGGCCGGTCGAGCCGTTGCCAGCCGTCGCGCTTCAGCGCCTCCCAATCGAAGTTCGGCTCCGCGAAGGCCGCCGCGGCGATCTCGTCGTCCGATTCGCGGAAGCACGACTCGTCGAATCCCATGTGAGCCGCGAGCCGGCGGAAGATCTCGCTATTTGGCCGCGCTTCGCCGAGCGCATCGATCGCCGGGTTGTTCGCGAGCATGTAGAGGTGGCCGTACGTCTTGTGCACGTCCGTGTGCTCGAGCTGCGTCGTGGCCGGCAGCACGTAGTCGGCGTGGTCGGCCGTGTCGGTCTGGAACTGCTCGAGGACGACCGTGAAGAGATCCTCGCGCGCGAAGCCCGCGGCGACCGACCGCGACTCCGGGGCGACGGCGACGGGGTTGCTGTTGTAGACGATCAGCGCCTCGATCGGCGGGTCGGCTTGCTGAAGGTCGCGACCGATCGTGCTCATGTTGACGGTGCGCGGCTTGCGGCCCGCGAGCAGCTCGGGCCGATACAGCGCTGCACCGTTCGTATGGAACTCGCCGCTGCAAGACAGCAGCAACCCGCCCGCCGCGTCGCGCCAATGTCCCGCGAGCGCGGGCAGGCAGGCGACGGCGCGCACGGCATTGCCGCCGCCGCGAGCTCGCTGCATGCCGTAGTTCAACCGGATCGCCGCGGGCCGGATCTTCGCGTAGTCGCTCGCGAGGCTCTCGACTTGCTCCGCGGTGATGCCGCAGATCTCGGCGACGCGCGCCGGCGTGA
>Ga0315912_10000641_pt1 | contig 57424 bp, 45 predicted proteins | sample VfabasoilMG_FD_204469 | JGI IMG/M metagenome (GOLD analysis project Ga0315912, IMG submission 204469) | Garden soil microbial communities collected in Santa Monica, California, United States - V. faba soil | ecosystem: Environmental > Terrestrial > Soil > Garden | place: USA: California...
TAGAGCCTTTATTGAAGTCTACATCCCGGGGGCAAGCGCTGGCCCTGCCGTGATCCACTCCACCTTTTTGAGAAAATTCACTTGGTACCTTGTCACGGCCTATCACAATGCCGACACAAAAACTTTAGGGATTAGCATTAATGGTGGGGGGAGCCAAACCCAAACTTACACCACGACCAACATGTATCAAATTAGCCAAGCCGAGTTTCGGATTGGAAAATGGTCTAATACCCCAGACCCGAACACCCTATTTAATTTCAATGGCCGAATTGATGAAGTCGGCTTTTGGAATCGCATTCTTACTCAAGAAGAGATTTTTGCCCTACATAATTGCCGTGAAGGTCTGCCTTATCCCTTCGGTGCGTCTTGCCAACCACCATCACCCTCTACAGGTTTGATAAATGGATTAATCTCATACTGGACAATGGAACAACCAAATAATGTTAGAACGGATAGTTTCGGGAACAATGACCTTACTCCAAGCGGAAATAGCCTGCCGGGAAACGCTAGTGGTTATAAGAACGGGAATGCACTTGCGTTAAACCGCAACGAGGATCAGCATCTTTTTGCGACCACAGATCCCAGTTTAGAGGTAAGTTCTTTTACCTTATCAGCTTGGGTTTATTTGGATAGTGATGTTCCATCAAGCGGCCCAAATGGTCCAAATGGCATTTTTATGATTGCGAGTAAGGAAACTGGGGGGACAGAGACCAATCGGTATGGATTTAACTTTGGGATCACTGGCGACAGAGATGGTGTTCTCGACCCAGATCAAAATAGAGCCTTTATTGAAGTCTACATCCCGGGGGCGAGCGCTGGTCCTGCAGTGATCCACTCCACCTTTTTGAGCAAATCTACTTGGTACCTCGTCACGGCCTATCACAATGCCGACACAAAAACTTTAGGGATTAGCATTAATGGTGGGGGGAGCCAAACCCAAACTTACACCACGACTAACATGTATAAAATTAGCCAAGCCGAGTTTCGGATTGGAAAATGGTCTAATACCCCAGACCCGAACACTCTATTTAATTTCAATGGCCGAATTGATGAAGTCGGCTTTTGGAATCGCATTCTTACTCAAGGAGAGATTCAAGCGCTTTATGGGGATGGCAATGGGTGCGTTTATCCCTTTACAGCTTGCGCTACACCAACACCTACGCCCACCCCCACACTCCCCCCAAGCAGTTGTTACAAATTGAGTGTGTCGGTCCAACCTTATGGTGCGGGTAAAGTTTCAGTGAGAATAGTTCCTCCCTCTGCCCCAATCCAAACTGGTGTAGAGTTATCGCCATCGGCCTCCTGCTTACCAGCCGGAACAGCTGTAACTTTATTAGTCCACCCAACATCCGCTAATTATCGGTTCTCGCATTGGAGCGGAAGTACAAGTGGAACTTCTCCTTCTATATCATTTTTTATGACCTCAAGCAAAAACGCAGTAGCGAATTTCTCTCCTGAGCCAACGCCCACAGCTGTGCCGGGGTCTTATGAAGTTTCAGGCTTGGTGTTGGATAACCGACGCCGGCCCATGGTGAATACCGAGATTCTCATTCTAGATCTTAATAACCCGGAGGTCTCCGTAAGCGCAAGGACAGACACTTCGGGCCATTTTATTACTCAACTCAATAAGAGCGGGCGTTACTTTATCCGACCCTTTAACTTTGGTTACTCATTCCCTAATATTGAAAAACTTGTTCCAGATGAGGTGACAACTAATCTGGAAATAATAGGCTGGCCCATTGATAAACCACCAGTGGTTTTGGTGCCGGGGTGGTTGACTGATTGCTCTTTCCAAGGCGATTTAAGTTCTTATTTTGGGCAACTTGATGACCAGTTAATCAATGATGATCACTATGTTGCCTTTGCTGAACTTGATAATTCCACTTGCACGCCGAATTTTGATATAACCCCGATAGTCTATGCAATGGCTCGCGCCCGTGAGGTAACGGGTCAAAACAAAGTCGTTATCGTTGCTTATGACCTAGGAGGAATTCTTGCTCGTAGGCTTATTGAACATACCTCGTCTCCTTCATATAGCTCATATGTAAAGGAGTTGTTCACGTTAGGCACACCTCATACTGGAATGGCGGCTACGCCTCATGTCTTAAAGGAATGGCTTTTTATGCGTTTCGGCCCGATTGCGGGTCTCCCTCAAAATTGTATTGTTGAGAAATTTGCCTTATGTTGGCTCGCCACCAACGATTTTGAATTTGTTATTAATAGTTCGCCGGCCCCGGCGGATATTACGTATCATATTATGGCTGGTATACCGCCAGATGATGAATTAACAAGTTTGGGTAAATACTTTCGAAACCTTGCCCCCGGTAATCTCTCCGCTTTAGACGATGGGCTGGTAGATATTGCGAGCATCAAGGGATATTATTTAACCGAGGGTGATGGTGGTTTTTCTGTTCTAACCGAAGAAAGATACGATCCCGCCGACGATCCTATAGATGATGGTCACTCTAATGCCTTCAGCGTAAAAGGGTATTTGGATAATGGTAGTGATAGCTATACTGGGTGCATTTTACCCGTCTTGGTGTCTCAAACAAGAACTTTCTGTAGTACGGCTAGGCCATCCCAGATAAGTGTTAAATCGCCTCAACTTAAAACGCTTCAACAAACACCTATTGAACATGCCTTCTTATTGCCTGGTCAGACTGTAACCCGTAGCCTATCGCTTGAAGGTGGGCTAGCCACTTTTGCCTCTCTATGGCACACGGGTACGCTTACCGTCACTCTGAATGACCCGAATGGTCAGTTAATTAATCCGGCGTTCGCCCTTGCAAATCCGACTGTCGTTTCTTATACTGCTGATATAAATACGGCGGTTTATCAGTTTCCCAACGCTCTAGCGGGGTCGTGGAAAATGATTGTTCAGGCCGCAAATGTTCCTGTCAGCGGCACAACGTCTTCCACCTACGCGGCCTTTGAAAGCTTGGTTGAAATGAACAGCAGTGTGAACTCAGCTTGGTATAAACCGGGTAACACTGCCATCATGACCGCTTCATTATCCGGTTCACCGACTAACGTGAGTATTACGGCTACGATGGCATTGGCAAGTGGTCTAACAAACACAGTGCCTCTTCTGTCACAGGGTAACGGCTTATATCAAGGGAATTATGTGTTGCCTAATGCGCCTGGTAGCGCAGGCGTCACCTTACGCGCTACTGGCATCACTTCATCCGGTGTCCCTTTTGAGCGTGACGATTTTCACTTGATCAGTATTGCCTCCAACAGTTTTAGCCTAAACAATGCGAATGCTGAAATTTTAGGATCTAGTCTTTTAGGTGCGACTTACGAGGTGTTAACTATCTCAATTGGGATTCAGAGCACTGTGAGCGATACGCTGGGTATCGCTGGCGATCTAATAGACGCCAATGGCAAGCGAATTGCACACGCCGTTGCTTATCAGAACGTTCTTACTGGTACCAGTTTTATTGATCTAGGTTTTACCAGCAGTCAAATTTTCGCTTCGCAAGCTAATGGGCCGTACACGTTGACCAATCTGGTGCTAACTGAACGGCAAGGCTTGCTTATTGTGGATAAAGCGCAAAACATTTACACTACGTTGCCTTACCAATATACGGACTTTGCCTCTCAGCAACTTTATCTGCCGCTGATCCAAAGGTAAGGATGGATGAGAGTATGTTCGTTTTACTCGGCTAAGTAGCAATGAAGGTTGTTTTTAGGACGAGACGAAGTTTTCCGCTCCACAAGCTAGAAAAGTAAAAACGCTCAGGGCGCTGATTTTTAATCACCAGCGCCCTGAGCGTTTATGACAACAGCCTCAGCCAAGAACCTTACGAAAAGTAGCTCAAGCTACTTATGTTCCACCCAACTATACGCATAGCGCTCATCCTCGCACTCTAACGCAAAGGTAGTGGGGTGGAGCGGGTGAAATGTATCGCACATCACCGCCACTTCTTCGGTGCCGGTTTTGCCGATGCTGGCCTCGATTGTGCCCGGATGCGGCCCATGCGGTAGGCCACCCGGGTGCAGGCTGAGGTCGAACTGCTCCACGCCTTTGCGGCTCATAAAGTTGCCCTCCGCGTAATACAACACTTCATCCGAATTGACATTGGCGTGGTTGTACGGCGCGGGGATAGATTGCGGATGATAGTCAAACAAGCGCGGCATGAACGAGCAGATCACAAAGTTCCAGCCCTCAAACGTCTGATGAGTAGGCGGCGGCAGGTGGATGCGCCCCGTGATCGGCTCGAAGTCGTAGATGTTGAAGGCATACGGATATAAGTAGCCATCCCACCCCACCACATCCAGCGGGTGATGGTCGAGGATGTGGCGATGGAATTCGCCGCGCGCTTTGACGCGCACTTCAAAATCGCCGCGCTCGTCGTGGGTCTCGAGGCGGCTTGGCACGCGCAGGTCGCGTTCGCAAAACGGCGCGTGTTCCAACAATTGCCCATACTCATTGCGATAGCGGTGCGGAAATTCAAAGTCGTGCCCCGACTCGAAGACCAACATGCGGTGGTTGTCGCCTTTGAGTTCCATACGCCACGTCGTGCTGATGGGGAGGTTGAGGTAATCACCCGGCCCGAAATCCAGCGCGCCGTATTGGGAGTGAAGCGTGCCTTCGCCAGTGTGAATCCAATACAACTCGTGTGCTTCACCATTGCGATAATGGTAGGACATGGATTCGGTTGGGCGCGCGACGGCCATGGTCACATTGGCGTTGCCTAACAACACGCGCCGCGCAGTGAGCGGGTCGCCCCCGACGGGCGCGGCCTTGCTCTTGAACAAGCGATGGCGTAACGCGCCGTCGGGCGCGTAGTCAATTTTGGCGCTCCCCAATGATTCGGCATGTTTGAGTTGCGTGGGCTGGTGAACGTGGTACAAGATGGATTGAATCCCTGAAAAGCCTTTGGTGCCGATCACTTGCTCGCGATAGAGCGAGCCATCCGGCTGGCGAAACTGCGTGTGGCGTTTGTGGGGGATTTGACCGAGGGTGTGGTAGTAGGGCATAGGAGTCTCCTTGATCTATGAAAGTCGCTCTGATTTCGCCCATTGACGAGGAAAGTACATAGCAGCTTTCGATAAAATGCCATGTGTGTTTTGGGGTAAAGGCTCTAGCTTAAAAACGCTTGACGCCCACAAAGCGGTTTTGTCTAACGGATAATATTTGAGTTGCCCACCCGACTCTCCATACCACTCAAACAAGGTGCCGTGAGAGTCGTCGCCTTTCAAACAACGGCTATCGTTCGTTTCAGAAAAATGCCAATGTAACCGGGTCGGATCGGGTAAATGAATCGGGAATTGAAAAAGTTGATACTGGCTCTGCTTATTCCATTGAAGCGCCAAATAATAGCTTCGGGCTAAATCAACTTGACCACTAACAGCCTCATGCCATTCGGCTATGAGGTTGATTAAAGAAATTCCAGCTTGTTGAGCGAAGTTTTTGTAGTTTTCAGAGTGCAAGCCGTGTTCATTAAGTTTTCCCCAAAACTTCCCAGCCGAGTTTGATAGCTCTAAAGCTACGCGCCCATCACGTTGGATACGGTTGAGTTCACGGCGCATCTTACAAGAAATACCGAAGGGCTGTGCTGATGAATTCACAACAAGAACATCAAAAATGGCTTTGCTTTCTTGCGCTTGCCCGTTAAGCGCTAAAGCAACTGTACGCTCAAAGTCACGCCAACCGGGCAAAGTCGAACCATCGGATTGCGCCAACATCCCGGTTCCATCTTGAAAAGTGCTAAGGATGAGTCGGATTTGCTCAACTTGGCGCGCAGTAAGAGGGCTAACGCGCATAATTAATCTAACTCCAAATCGTCTTTCAAAAGGCAATCAGTAGAAACATTAAAAAAAAGCGACACCTTTAACAAAAGGTCTAAACTTGGTAATTTTTTGCCAGATTCCAATTCGCTTAGATAGCCATGGCCTGTGTAACCTAGTTCGTCAGCCAATGTTACCAATGTGAGTTGATGACGTTGGCGCAGTTCACGCAATTTCTCGCCAAAACGCTGTATACTTTTTGTATGCGCCATATTGACAAAATAAATTTGAAAATCTATAATGTCTCTGATAGAGACAATTCCTAAATGCCAAAATCAGCCAAACCAACGACGCTCAACAGCCCCTTCAAATGGGTTGGCGGTAAATCGCGCCTGCGCAAACCCATCATTGACCTCTTGCCCGAACACACCTGTTATGTAGAACTGTTCGCGGGCGCGGCGTGGGTGCTGTTTGGGAAGCCACCGAGCGAGGTGGAAGTGATCAATGATTTGGATCAAGACCTTATCACCTTTTTTCGCGTCGTCAAAGAAAAGCCCGAGGAATTCATCAAGTCGTTTGAGTGGGAACTAGTCTCACGCGCCGAGTTTGAACGCCTCGCTCGCTTAGACCCACGCCAATTGACTGATCTACAACGCGCCCACCGCTTTTATTATTTGATCATGGCGGGATGGGGCGGTGAACTCAACTACCCACGCTTCGCTACCAGCATCACCGATGGCGGGCATGGCAATCGCTTAATCGGCGCGCTCGAAACTTTACAAGAGCGCATTCGCCCAGTCTATCAACGCCTGCGGACGGTCATCATCGAAAACCTAGATTGGCGTACATGCCTTGACCGCTATGATCGTCTCGGCACAGTGATGTATATTGATCCGCCGTACCCTGAAAACGGTTGCAACTACGCCCATAACATGCGTGATTGGGACTCGCACCGCGCTTTAGCCGAACGTTTGAGCCAGACCCAATGCAAATGGATTTTATCCTCTTACGATATTCCCGAAATCCGCGCTATGTTTGAGGCCCAGCATATTGTAGCGGTGCAGTCGGCTTCAGGGATGCGGGTGAAGAAGCACGACACCACGCGCGTCATTAATCAAGAAGTGTTGATCACTAATTACGCGCCGCCGCAACAAGTGGCACATGGACAAATCGAAACGCAACAGATGCCTTTGGCCTTAGGGCGGACGGTGAGAGAGCGGCGGTGGGTTTATCATCGTGATTGAATAATGCCCAAACCTCGCAGGTTTCCAAAACCCGCGAGGTTTTTTTATTCTAGCCGTTCCAACTCTCGGCCTCTACAAATTCCCTCGCTTCGCCTGTTCGATCTCAATGCTCTCGAACAACGCCTTAAAGTTGCCCACGCCAAAGCCGCGCGAACCGCGCCGTTGAATGATCTCAAGGAAGAACGTCGGGCGGTCTTGCAGGGGGCGCGAGAAAATTTGCAGGAGATAGCCTTCGTCATCGCGGTCGGCCAAAATGCCGAGTTCGGCGATGTCTTCGTAGCGCTCCTTGATCTCACCCACGCGGCTCGGCAAGGAGTCATAGTACGTCTTCGGCACGCGCAAGAATTCCAAGCCGCGGTCGCGCAGTTCGCGCACGGCACCCACAATGTCGGCGGTGATGATCGCCACATGTTGCACGCCCGGCCCAATGTAATAATCCAAATACTCTTCGATCTGGCTCTTCTTCTTGCCCTCGGCAGGTTCGTTGATGGGGAACTTGATCCGCCCATTGCCGTTGCCCATCACCTTCGACATCAGCGCGGAATACTCGGTGTGGATCACCTTGTCATCGTAATGGATGATCTGGCGGAAGCCGAGCGCCTGATGAAACCAGTTGACCCAATAGTTCATCTTGCCGAGCTCGACATTGCCGACGATGTGGTCAATGGCGGCGAGCCCGACGGGTTTAACGGTCGTGTCTTCAGGCAGGGCCTTGTAACTCGGCATGAACGCGCCCGAATAGTCGTCGCGCTCAATGAACTTGATCACCGTCTGTCCATAAGCTTGAATACTGGCCAAGCGGAGCAAGCCGCTTTCGTCGCGCAGGTCGGTGGGCGCTTGCAGGCCTTTTGCGCCGCGCGTTGTGCTTTCGGTGTAGGCTTTCTCCACATTATCCACTTCCATCGCGATCACTTTCACGCCGTCGCCGTGCATCAAATGGTGCGCGGCCATTTCATCATGCGGCGAGTAGGGCGTGCTGACCACGAAACGCGCTTTATTTTGCTCCAATACATAGGAGGCATAGCGGCGATTGCCGGTCTCCAAACCGGAATAGGCGACGGGCTTGAAGCCCCAATACTTCCAATAAAACGCGGCCTGTTTGGCATTGCCTACCCAAAATTCAACGTGGTCAACAGCATTAATCGTGAAGAGGTCGGCTTCTTGATCCATCGGGCGGTCGGTTGAGGGGAGGTCTTTGACGGTCATAGGGGCTCCTAAAGAATGAAAGAAGGCTGAGAGATGAATTATGACGTGCGAAATTTATTAAACTTGATAACTTGTGGCCATAAAATTAGTTTTCGCCAACGCTTCACACACGACTGTACTGACGGGGCAGGGCCACTACGCGCTCACTTGCCAACTGCCAATCGGCACCAAGCATACAACGCATCATACACCTCGAACTGGCGGCTCAGGTTTTCCGCGTCGTCGGGGAAGCGCAGGCTGTAGCCTACCGCGATGGCTTCGAGGCCGGGCGCGAGTGGGTCGGAGTGCAAGTCGCTTTCAATATCAGCCGCGTGGACAATTTTAGCCAGCCGCAATAAGGCTGGATCGGTGAGGCCATACTTGGCGATGATCGCCTCGAATGAGCACCCGCCGTTGTGATGCCCCAATTCGACATCCGAGATGTCGTAGGGGATCGCACCGAGTTCAAGCGCCAACTGTGCCACTTGACTCTTGGGGGCGAAGATAAACTCGGCCTCGGAATCTACAAAGCGGGTGATGAGCCACGGGCAAGCCACGCGGTCTACGTGGACGTGCGAACGGGTGATCCATTTCATCGAGCAGGTGTCCTTTCAGTTTGAACTTCTTTTCCAAAAAACGCGAAATAGAGCGTGCCGAGCAAACCAAAGCCAAACGCGACGAGGAAGTTAGTGGTCGGCGAGGCGAACTGTTCAAAGGCCGGCAAGAGCGAGCGCCCGACGCCGGTCAGCTGAACGATCTGGGTGGCGATGGAGGCATCCCACAACAACGCACCGCCAAAGGCGGCCACCGATACCACGAGATCGCGGAGTAAGTAGTATACGCCAAAGGTCGCGGCTTTACGCCCCTCGGCGGCCAAATCCATGATCAGCGCCTTGCGCGTGGGTTCGCCAAATTCTTTCAGGCCGCGCAAAATAAAGACCAGAGCTAGCGGCCAAAACGATTGCGCGAACAGCAACGCCAATGGGAACAGGGTGAAGAAGATAAAGGTCATCACCACAAACGGCTTCTTCGTGCTTTTATCAGCGAGGTAGGCCACTGGGATATAGACGATGACCGCCGTCACCATCTCCAGTGCGGTGAGCAGACCAAATTGGAAGGCCGTGATGTGATGCAAACTGACACACCAGATCACCACAAACGCATAGGGGATTTGTTCGCAAAACCGCACTAAGATATCCGATACCAATAGGTTGCGAAGCGGCGCGTTGAGCAAGGCGAGGCCATAGGTAGTTTCAACGGGCTTGAGCGGGGTAGGGGGCGTATCATCAATCAAAACTTGTTGGAGGATGAGCGACACGCCCGCCAGAACAAACGCACTGATGAAGGCGACGCGAATGCCCAATGTCTCGCCATACAACCCGATCAACACCCCGCCCAACAGCGGCCCCAGCGCCATCGGAATGCGGCGCACGAGCGAGTTGACCGAGACGCCCATCGTGCGCTTGTTCTTCGGCAACACGGTCGCGACCATGTCCATCGTGGCGGGCAAAGAGATCGCTGTCCACGAGATGAAGAGGATCGCGCCGCCGAGGACGGCCTGCCAATAAGGGAAGAGGATGACCACCCCAAAGCCTGCCATCGCGATCAAGTTGAAGAGCGCCAGCGCGCGTTTGTGCCCAAACCGATCACTCGCATAACCGCCGGGGAAGGAATAGAGCGCGCTCAACAAGTTATCGAGGCCGTTGAGCAAGCCGACTGAAAGCGTCCCGCCGCCCAAAGCCAGCAGGTAGAGTGGCAAGAACCGCTCGGCCATCTTTTCCCCCAGCCCCACCAAGATGACCATCGCTAGCAAGACGACGATATTTTTTTGCAGGCCGAGGAAGGCCGCGAGGCGGCGCGGGGAGGTGGGCATTTAAAACATATATCCAAAACTTATGGGGTGATCCAATCTAGGAGTTCAACCGAGGTGGAGATAGTTGTCCGAAACAGCTGGTGTGAGGCCACACTCCATAACCAGAGCCCAGATAGGGTGTCATCGTTACAAGTGAAAACCAACCAGAGGCTATCATTGCTGAAAATCCGAGTGCAGGTGTCATACCCTATATAAGAAGTGATTATATGATAGGTTTGTTGCCCATCAGTACGCGCGAGCCAAAGCCCTTCGTTGTCAAAGCCATCTACTACCGCATAAAAAACAACCCACTGCTCATCAGGACTCCATGTAATCGAATGTGAGTAATAGCTTTGCTCAAATTGAGACAGAAATTTATAAGACGAGTTGGTCAAATTCATTATCCCAATGCCATCCTGATATTGATATTCCTCGGAGGCATAGTTACGTTGCCCCATCCAAAATGCTAATTGCTTTCCGCTCGGTGACCATGTTGGGGCAGCAAAACTCAAAGCGCTAATGTCTTCAAACCCGAACTTGCTTAGGGGAAAAGGACGGACCCCTTTATTTCGGTCATAAATCCAAGGGGTGATGTAAGAATGCTCGCTGTTGTCTCCAACATGAGCTGTTTCATGAGTTGTATATACCAATATCCGACCATCGGGTGAAGCTACAGCTATATCCGCTAAGTATTTTTGATCAACAATTCGATAGTTTTGCCCATTGGCTTGCATGACGGTGAGTTGACCAATAAACCCTTCACCACCTGTTTCATCAGAAGGCCAAGAAGTAAAGATGAGTGTTTCTGGGTGGGTAGGCCACTCGTTTGGCAAAGTCTCCTGACGCTTCGGGGTGTTCGTCAAATTTTTTCGTTGTTCGGTCTTTAAATTAAGCACTTCAATATCGCTCAGATGCTGAGTTTGATAATAAACGCTTTGACTGTCATAAGACCATTCTGCCCACTCCACATTATCCAGAGTATAAAGTCTCTCACCCGTTGCTAAATCTACTACGTGGTAGCCCTCACAATCGCAATGCCGCGTCAAGGCGAATTGAAGGTTAGGCGCAATGAGGGCACGCGTATCTGTAATCAGCAATCTGGATTGCCCATTATTTTCAGTCAGCCAGATCCCCACCCGATCCAAATACAGCAGACCAGCCGGCGCGAGGGTGGCCCTAGCCGGGATGGGAGTTAAGGTAGGCGATGGTGTAATAGAGGCCGTTGGTGTTCGAGTCGGGCGGCGCGTTTGCGTAGGAGAAGGCGTAGCCGTTGCGGGCTGAATTGTTGAGGTGTAAGAGGGCGGAGGCGTCGGTGTTAACGTTGGCGTTTGAACAGCGCAGGCAGACAAGCCTGCCGTGAGGAGGAGGAACCATAACCAGCGCAGTGGAAAAACTTTCATTTCAACAGAGCTTAGGAAATATCAAAATTATACTTCTACCCCACCCCAATTCAGGTTGTGCGCAATCAAGTTCTGCGCCTATTTGACCACCCAATCAGCCTGACCACAACCCCAACTGCCGGTCCATCAACTTCCCATCCAACAAAATATAGGGCGCGGCACGCGCTACAATGACGCCGAAGGACTTGAGTTCCCGCGCCTCGCGCAACTTGCCCAGACGCCGCGCGCGCAAGATGGCCTCCGCACCTTTGGGGCCGATCCCCGGCACCCGGAGCAGGTCACGGCGGTCGGCGCGGTTGATTTCCACTGGGCGTTCCTGCAAATGCTCACGCGCCCAGCCCAGCTTTGGGTCTACGTCGAGTGGCAAACGCCCCACGCGCGAGAAGGGCAGTTCTTCCAGATCAAACCCATAATCGCGAATCAAGAACGACGCCTGATACAACCGATGCTCACGCCAGGGGTTTTCGGCGGGCAAGTTTTCCAGCGGTGTGTCACGCACTGGGCTGAACGCTGAAAAGTAGACCCGCTGTAAATGCAACTGCCGCGTGACGTATTGAGTCGTGGTCAGAATCTCCACATCGTTTTCGCCTACGCCACCCACCACCAATTGGGTCACCGTGGACGGCCAACGCCCGGTCAAAGTTTTTTCGGGTGACTGAGTGCGCCGAATTTCATCCGCCCATTGGAGCGGTTGTAAAAGCTCAGCCATGAAGGCTTTGTGCGGCGCGAGTTGAGCGAGGCGCGCGCTGTTGGGCGCTTCGAGGTTGATGGAGACCCGGTTAGCAATTTGCATCGCCCGCATCAACTGGTCGCGCTCTAGGCCGGGCATCAATTTGAGATGCACATACCCGCGAAACGCATGTTGGTGGCGCAAAATCTCCACGGTGTCCAACAACCGATCTTGGGTCTTCATCCCTCCCGCCGCGATCCCCGAACTGAGGAACAGGCCCTCCGCCACGCCCGCGCGGTTGAGTTGCGCAAAGGCCTGGGCCATCTCGGCGGGTTTGAAAGTGGCGCGCCGAAAATTGCGCCCCGCGCGGAACGGGCAATAGTAACAATCCCGTTCACACGCCGAGGTGAGCAAGGTCTTGAGCAAGCCGATCCGCTTACCGCCAGGCATGACCGCCTGATGAATGCCAAGCGAATTGGCTTTGGCGGGCAGGCCAGTCGTCTGACCGCCCTCAACCATTTGGCGCAACGTAGCGGGCGAATGACCACACGGCGCGACTTCGTTCGAGGGCGGCGCGGGCGCTACGTTCAACGGTCGAGCGTCAACGTCCTCCGCCGATTCCAAGTACATTTGATCGCTGATGAGTTGGAGTTTTTGCGAGGCGTCCATCACCTATGATTATAGAACTTAAGTTCTAGTTGTCAATTTAAACCCCTATAGGTCTAGTTCGCTCAGTTCTTTAGGGCTTAGTGAAACCGCTTGGCGGGGCAACCCAATGAGCAGGGCAATCGGGCCTAATAGCAACACCCACATCATCACGTTCAAGCCAAAGGCATTGGCGATGAAGCCCAAGAGGGCCGGCACAAAGGCCTGAATCATCCCTGTCGCTGAACCGAGGGTCATCACAGTCGCCGATTGGCCGGGCAGACTGGAGTAGAGCTGACCCTTGAGGATGGCATACCAGCCCGAGTTGAACAGACCTAATGCACCTACCAAGACCAGTTTGAACCAGAGCGAGGGCAACAACAAGAAGGCAGGATATAACAGCAACATCACTGCCGCGCTCCAGCGCAGATAAGTGAGGCCACGCACGCGCTCCAGCAATGGGATGAGGAGCGCATCGCCCAACAACCCCACGCCCGACCAGATCGCCACCGCCGTCCCGGCCAAGGCCGGGCTCGCCCCAGCCACATCCACCATATACAGGGCGAGGAAGCCGAGTAAGATGTCCAGCATGAAATCGGAGAACTCGAGCAAGACCAGCCACTGCCACACTTCTCTTCGGCGGAGCGCACCGAGCGCGCGGCGCAGACTTTCACGCCAGCCGATCTCTTCTGCCTCGGCGACGTGCGTAAAGCCATTGCCACGCCATTGCCAAGCAGTGAAGAGCGTCAACGCCAACGCCAACCCGGCAAAGACGATAAACATGAAGCGCCAGCCTAGACCAAACACCGCCACCGCGCCCAATGCCAGCGGGCCGATCACCACCCCCAGCGAGCCCGCTAACGTCCAACGCGCCATGGCCTGCTCATGACGCTCCGGGTCTAAGTCCATGAGTGTCGCCTGTGATAGGCTGACAAACGCGCCCGATGAAGGGTTGAAGAGCATCATGGCCAACAAGAGTGTGATGTAGTTGGGCGCGAGACCAGAGAATAAACACGCCAGCGCGAAACACAAGCCGCCACTCAAAATGATCAACCGCCGATGTTTGGTATCGCCGAGGATGCCTAGGGCCGGCTCTAAGATATTCCCCACCAGAATCGGGAGGCTAATAAGCAAGCCGATCTGAGCATAATTTAAATTCAAGTCAGAACGAATGAGGGGCCAGGCGGCCTCCTCCATGCCAAAGACGAACTCATCTAAAAACTCGATGATGAGCAGGGTGAATGCCAAGGTCGCCGTATGGCGGGTAAGGCGTGAGATATTGAGTTGAGAGGTAGACATGAAAAACTCCTGTGTAATTGATCTGCTATCAGTGAATAGTGATCAGTCACGCAGGTGGGGCGCGAGGGAGGGTTGACGCGCGCTGGGGTGAGAGTTAGCAGGGGGGATGGAAGACGTTGTAGGTCATACGGCGATATTACCACAATTTAGCCACGCGTTTGTATATGGAGTCCTTTGCCAACCCTAACGTCTCTGAATCAAACAAAAAGACCGCCCTCACATTGCGGCGGTCTTTTTATTTAGTCGCTAAGCGCTTTCAGCGGGCGGTGGTGCCTGCGCCCCAGAGTTAAAGCGGTAGACGATCCGTCCGCGCGTCAGGTCATAGGGCGAAAGTTCAACTTTCACTCGGTCGCCGAGCAAGATGCGGATGTAATACTTTCGCAAGCGGCCTGACAAATATGCCAAGACCGTGTGCCCAGTATCCAGCTGAACGCGGAAGGTCGTGCTGGGCATTGCTTCCACCACTTGCCCTTCCATCACAATTTTTTCTTCAGACTTTCCCATGCGGTTCTAAACCTTTTCTTTCTCTATCGTTCTAAATTAAGCGTCGCCCGCCGGAGCGGGGTCCGCGTCGTGTTCGTCCGGTGGGGTGGTTGCCTCAGGCCGGGTCGAGGGTGCGACAAGTGTCAGGGCGATGCGTTGTTTATCCGGGTCAACGCTCATCACCTTCACCCGCACCAAATCGCCTTCGGCCGGTACCGGAAAACCACCATAACGGCTGGTGTGGATCAACCCATCCAACCCAGCCTCGACATTCACAAAAGCGCCAAAGGTGGTGACGCGCATCACCTTGCCCGTCACTTCCTGTCCAATTTGAAACCGCTCTTTCGCCGTGACCCAGGGGTCTACTTGGCGGCGCTTTAAACTTAAGGCGATACGTTTGCCATCGGGGTCAATCTTCAACACTTCCACTTCCACGCTCTGCCCAATCGCCAAGATTTCGCGTGGATGTTTCACTCGGTGCCAACTCAATTCTGAGATATGGATCAATCCATCCGCGCCGCCCAAATTGACGAACACGCCAAAGTCACGCAAACCGGTGACCACACCGGTCAGCACCTGCCCTTCGGTAAGGTTGCCAAGCAACTTGGCTTTTTGTTGCTTGCGATATTCTTTTTGAGCGTTGCGTTGCGACAGCACCAACCGCTGGCGCTTGCGATCCACTTCGACAACTTTGAAGCCGGTCGTCTGCCCGACCAGCTGGCGCATCAGGTCCATGCGTTGCTTGTCATCGTGCAAATTGTGCGGCAGATCGGAGACGTGCGAAGCAGGCACAAAAGCGCGCACATTATCAAATTGCACCAACAACCCGCCCTTGTTGAAGCCCACCACCTTGCCTTCCCACATCTGCCCATTGGCGAGGAGTTCTTCCGCCTTTTGCCAGTCAGTCGCATGTGGGTCGTATTCGATGGAGACGACCAGATTGCCATCTTTGTCATGGGGGTTCGCCACGACGACCTTTACCGTGTCACCCACCTTAAACGCCATGCCTTGCGCTTGCAGTTTCTCCACTTCGGCTTGCGGTACAACGCCATCGCGCTTTTGGCCTAAGTCTACGATCAGGCCTTGCGCTTCCAACGCCATCACCGTCCCCGAAAGAGCCCGACCGCGTTCTAGGCCTTGTTCTTTTTCCGAGTCGGCCAAGAGTTTGCCAAAGTCTTCTGCGTCTGTAGTCATCGTCATCACCCGATAGAAAACAAAAACTCGGCGTCAAACCAGCCGGTGAACGGCTTCGCCGAGTGTGAAGCGAACTGGATCGAGCGTGGGTCTAATTTATTCCACTTATGACGGTCGGCGTAGCCGCTGGAACAACCGAGTAGACTAGGAGCATTATACCGTGAGTGACTTAGTGAGTCAATTTTTAGGGCTATTTGTGCTATTTTTTACCAGCGCGGTGCGCTATAATAACTTGACCCGTCTATTCACAGGAGCCCTCATGTTTAGTTACCCGCTCACCCTTTCGTTCAAACTCCTCGCGCTCGCACCACAGATCAAGATCACCGATGCCAACGGACAAACGATTTTATATGTCCGGCAAAAGTTGTTGGCGCTCAAGGAAGACATCAAGATTTTTGCTGATGAGCAACAACAAACTCAGTTGTATCAAATCAAGGCCGATCGCGTCATTGATTTCTCAGCGCAATATAACATCGCCACCACCAGCGGCGCGGCCGTGGGGGCGATCAAGCGCCAAGGGATGCGCTCCCTTTGGAAGGCGACCTTTGACCTTAAGGACACCAGCGGCGCGGCTGTGGGGCTGATCCACGAAGAAAACCCCTGGATCAAAGTCCTCGATGCCCTTGTCAGTGACATCCCCTTCGTGGGCATGTTTATCAACCCCGCTTATTTAATAGATTTGCGCGGCCAGACGATGCTGTATCTTAAAAAGCAACCCGCCCTCTTTGAAGGGCGCTTTACGCTGGAAAAGCGCGCCGATTTCTCCGAAGCCGATGAGCGGTTGCTCGTCTCTAGCGTAATCATGATGTTGTTGCTGGAGCGGATGCGCGGGTAAAAGACTAAGGCCGATCAGGGCGGGCGAGGCCGGCCTTGATCGGCCGTAGCAGTTTAAGATATGTCGCACCTTGAATGGAGCATCCGCATCAAGGCTCCCCCTGCCCGTGTGCGTGAGGTCTTAGAAGACATCTCCGAAACGCCCGAGTGGGTGGTGAGTCTGCAACGGGTGTGGGGTGTACAAGGACATGGGGAAGGCTGTCAGTATCATTGGACGTTTAAGATGGGCGGAATGAATCTTGACGGCCTAATGCAGATCACCGAGTCCACCCCGGAACGATTGGTTATGTCCACCACCGGCACCGTGCCTAGCCAGTGGGTGTGGGAGATGACCCCTAAAGCCGACCACACCGAGGTCAAACTTTCCATTGATTACAACGTGCCGGGCTATTTGTTCGGCGCGATCGCCAACAAACTCATCATCGAGCGTGAGAACGAGTTTTCGTTCCGCACCTCGCTTGCCAAACTCAAAGAACGCTTGGAGCAACCGACCGCATGACCGACCGCCTCTACACGGGCCGCCCCGTGACCGACTTTAGCTTTCAATATATCCGCTATGAAAAATCCGGCCACCGCGCCACGCTCATCTTCAACCGCCCCGAAGTGTATAACTGTGTGTGCGGCCCGATGTTGCGCGAGATCAGCGAGGCCTTGCGCGATGTGGTTAATGATGACGCCATCGCGGTCTTGGTGCTGACCGGCGCGGGTGAAAAAGCGTTCTGCACGGGCGCGGATCTCAAAGAGCAACAGACTTTCTTGGAACGCCCCCGCGATTATTACAAGTGGATGGCGGATTTTATTGAATGTCATGACCGTTTGCGTAACCTCGGCAAAATTTCAATCGCGCGTCTGAACGGGATCGTGGTGGGCGGGGGTAACGAATTCAACATGTCGTGCGATCTCGCCATCGCCGCCGACGATATTTACATCCGCCAAATTGGGGCCAGCCACGGCAGTGTCGCCGCCGCCGGAGCGACGCAGTTTTTGCCGCTGATCGTGGGCGACCGGCGCGCGCGCGAAATTTTGTTCCTCAACGAAGAAATCCCGGCGGCCAAGGCGCTGGACTGGGGCTTGGTGAACCAAGTGGTGCCGCGCGCGCAACTGGATGCGGCGGTGGATACCCTCGCCGACAAACTTTATCGCAAATTGCCCGAGGCCACGCGCTACACTAAGCAACAACTCAATGCCTGGCGCGATTTTATCTGGGCGATGACCATCGGCCATGCGCGCGACTGGTTGACGATCCACAACACCGCGCCCGAAACGCATGAAGGCGAGCGCTCCTTTGCCGAAAAACGCAAACCGGATTATGACACTTTACGCCGCGCCTACGCCAACGACCTCCACCCCGAATACTTTTGGGGTGCGCCATTTAAGACCTGCCCGCAATGCGGCGCGCAAAACTTGCCGGAAGGGTTTAAGTTTTGTGGGCAGTGTGGGCGAGAAGTGTAGGGCCTTTAGCCCACACCATTTAAAACCACAGATTACACGGATTAGCACAGATTTTTGGCCTTGAGCTTTTATCCGTGTCAATCTGTGGTTAAAACTTTTAGGCGGTGGTCATCTAAGCACTAAATGCCAACAGTGCCAGAATGACTCTAAGTTTTTCTGTTCAAGGGCCCTATGCCCTCTTTCCTCAAACGCCATTGGCGCTGGCTCTTGCTGGCCTCGGCCGGCGTTGGCTTCAGCCTCGGCTATTACTTCCTCACCCCTTTCATCAAAACGCTGCCACGCCTCGCGCGCTTGCGTGAGTATTTTGACGACCCAGCCGCGCACCCCGACTGGCAGTTGAAAATTGGCGCACGCTGTGGCGAGGCACCTTTTATCATCCCCACCAACGGCTACCTCGGCTTTGGCTATGGCGATGCGTGGCGGCTCGGTCAGCATCATCAGGGCTTTGATATTTTTGCACCCACGGGCCTAGGCGAAACGCCCGTCGTCGCCGCGTATCCCGGCTACCTCACCCGCCTCTCCGATTGGAAAAGCACCGTCATCATCCGCATTCCATCTGATCCACTTGAACTAAGCCGCCAGATTTGGACGTATTACACTCACTTGGCCGACCCACATGGCAACTCGTTCATCAGCGAAGCGTTTCCGCCGGGGACGAGCGAACATTGGGTGGAGGCTGGCACCTTGCTCGGTCATCAAGGCAATTATTCTGGCGATCCAGATAACCCGGTGGGCATCCACCTGCATTTTTCAATTGTCAAAGACGATGGGCAAGGCCGCTTTTTGAACGAACTCCAGATCGAAAACACCTACGACCCCTCGCCCTATCTTGGCCTACACGGCAGTGTAGGTGATGCGTGGCCAGTGACATGTGGCGGAGAGGGTGAGGAAACTTCTAAGGGCGGGGTAAGAGAGGGGTAAATCTTTGTAATCGAGTCAGTAAATCTCTTTCTAACACCAGCCACACTTCATTGGGCGGCATCTTCAAAACCTCGTCTGCCCATTTGCGGCTAAAATGTACTGAGTAAAATTATCTATGGGTAGTGATCAAATCATGTCATCTCTTCAATCCAAAATCGCTCTCGTCACGGGGGCCGGGCGCGGCGCGGGGCAAGCCATTGCACTAGCCTTAGGGCAGCAGGGCGCGTATGTAGCCTGTTTAGACATTAACCCCGACGCCACCGAACAAACGACCGCGCGCATTGTCCAAGCCGGTGGGCGCGCCGCCTCCTACATGGCAGATGTGTCCAATAAAATGGCGCTCCAAACCGCGTTGTATGCCGTGTTGGAAGAACATGGGCGGATAGATGTGCTCGTCAGTGCAGTGCGCGTCACACCCCATAGCCCCGCGCTCAAAATGGATGAGTGGGAATGGGATCGCGTCTTGGATACGAATCTCAAGGGCGCGTTCCTCGTCGCTCAAACCACTGCGCGGGCGATGAAGGAAACAGGCGGCGGCGTCATCCTCAACGTCATCCGCCCGGTGAGCGAGGCCTCCCACGTCGCGGCGCGCGTCGCGCGCGAAGGGCTCATCGGCCTGACGGCCGCCCTCGCCGACGAATGGCGCGAGTTTGGCGTGCGCGTCGAACTTCTCGAAGCCACCGCCGAAGCGGAAGAAACTGGGCAACGCGCTATAGCAAAAATCAAGACTCAATAGTCAAGACACAAGACCTAAGAGGCCTCATCTAAAACGTTCGTTTACAGTGACAGCACATAAGGCACGCGATCAAGTATGGGGTCTTGTGTCTTGAGGCTTGTATCTTGTGTATTCTTCGCTTTCATCTCGCTGGCACTGGGTGTTCCTCGGTTTCGCCTTCGCGCTAGGCGCTTTTTTTCGCTTCTATCGGTTTGGCGAACTGCCGCCCGGCCTCTACCAAGACGAAGCCTATAACGGCCTCGACGCGCTCGACATTCTCAATGGCGCGCGGCCGATCTACTTCCCCGCCAACAACGGGCGCGAACCGCTCTATATGTACCTCGCCGCGCTGAGCATCGGCGCTTTGGGGCGCATCCCCGCCGCCGAGCGGTTGCCCGCGACCCTCATGGGGCTCTTATTCATCCCAGCCATGTATGGCTTAGGGCGCGTGCTTTTCAATCCACGTGTTGGGTTGCTGGCTGCCTTCATCACGGCGGGTAACTTCTGGGCCATTGGCCTGAGCCGCATTGGGCTGCGGGCGGGATCATTGCCGTTTATTGCCGCCCTGAGTTTGCTCTGCGCGGCAGTGGGGTGGAAAAAGCGTCAGGTGTGGCTGGTGGCGCTGGGCGGGGCGTTGTATGGCCTCACCTTCTATACATATCTCGCGGCGCGCCTGACGCCCGTCGTGCTGATGGCTTTTTTAGTTTTCTGGTATATTGCACAGCGTCCTACTTTTCCAGCGTGGCAATGGTTGGTTGCCTTCGCCCTGCCAGCCAGCCTCGTGGTTGTGCCCCTTGTTTGGTATCTACTCCAGCATCCACAAGATGCGGTGGGGCGTGTTGAACAAGTCTCCTTACTGAGCCATGGGCTAGGGCCACTCCTTAACAACTTCATCCGCACGCTAGGTATGTTCGTTTGGCAAGGCGACCTGAACTATCGGCACAACTTGCCGGGACGCCCCGTGTTCGATGCCTTTCTCAGCCTAGCGTTCGTCGGCGGTGTCGGGCTGGCGGCTTGGCGCGGGTTCAAAGGGGATCGCGCGGCAGTCTTAAGCCTGTTATTGGGCGGCCTGATGTTGACGCCAACCGTGCTTTCGACCGATGCGCCGCACTACCTTCGCGCGGCTGGTGCGTTGCCTTTCGTCTTACTGTTGCCTGCCATCGCGCTAGATTGGGTTTGGGCGCGCTGGCGTGGCGTGGTGGTGGCTGGGCTGGCACTGAGTCTCTCGCTCACGGCTTATGAGTATTTCGGGCGGTATGCCCCAGATCCGAACGTGGGGTATGCGTATCGCGCCGCCTACACCGAGTTGGCCGAGCAGGTTGGGAACTCCGTCCAAGCTGGGCGCGTCATCTATATTGACCGCTTCTTGTGGAGCTATCCCGTCTTGCCATTCCTAGTATCACCTCACCCGAATGTGCGCGTGTTTGACACTGAGCATCCCCCGACCCCCATCAGCGGAGACGCCGGTGTCGCGATCTGGCCGTATGAAGACGCGCGCTTGGCCTTGCGGGCTTTCGAGCCGGGCGTGGCGATCAGCGCGGCGGCAGGGCCGCTCGACCGCGGCGATAGTGACTTAGAGCCCTTTGCCCTCTATACGCTTTATCAGAGTCAGCCTCCCCCTCTCTCAACACCACTCGCCCGATTTGAAAGTGGTCTGCAATTGATCAGCGCCCTCCCAACCCCCACACCTAACGGCCTGCGCCTCGACTTGATGTGGCGCGGAACGCAGAGCGTTGAGCAAGATTTACAAGTGTTTGTACACCTCGGGCGGGAGGGTGAGCCACCGCTGGCCCAAAGCGATAGCCCGCTAGGCGGGGTGCTATTGCCAGCCCGCTGGTGGCGACCGGGTGAAGTGGTGATCGAAACCCACTTTCTTACCCAGCCCGCCACAAGTGATCTCAAACTACACATCGGGCTATATAATTTAGCCACAGGCGAACGAGTGCCGCGCATAGATGCGCCGGGCGATAGCGTTGTCATTCAGCCTTAGATAGGAAGAAAATTATGAACTCGAAGCGTGTTCTCTCTCTCTTGACCCTGATCGTGGTGGTGGTGAATTTAATGCCCGCCGCAGTGGGCGCTACACCTTTAGAACAAAGCACCAATCTGCTCAATAATGGTGGCCTCGAACCCCCGCAAGTGGGCATGGGCACCGACTTGGGCGTGGCGACCAGCTGGCAACCGTGGTGGAGCGAAGAAACCAAACCCGCGGATGGCTCGTTTAACTACACCTTCAAGCCCAAAATTAATATGGAGATCGCCTCCAGTGGTGCCGCACCGGCGGCGATCTATTCGGGGGGGGCCTCACAACGGCTGATCAATAGTTGGGACCCCTATTATGGCGGCGTCAAGCAAGTCGTGAGCGCCCCGGCCGGTTCACGCGTTAAACTGACCGCTTACGGGAGGTTATGGGCCTCCGATTCGAGCTCCTTCCCGGCCGATCCTTCAGATACGGGCGTTGGCGCGGTGATGCGCGTGGGGCTGGAGCCAAACGGGAGCGATAATCAATTTGTGGGTACAGTGGTCTGGTCGGGTGGCATCAGCCCGCATAACGGCTTCCAAGCCGTGTCGGTTGAAACGACAGTTGGGTCAAGCGGTAAAGTGACGGCCATCTTATCGGCGAGTTATCGCGGTTTTAGCAAAGCGTTTATGATGGCCTTGTGGGATGAAGCCTCGCTCGTCGTGGTCGGGCAAGGGCAACCGCAACCGGCCAACACGCAACCGGTTAGTGGAGGCAATCCCACCTCCGCTCCGGTGGTCGTGGCGACCCGCGCTCCGGCGGTACTCCCCACGGCCAACGCCGATGGCAACATCATCTATGTCGTGCAAGCCGGCGATACGTTGTGGTATATCGCGGGCCTAGTCAATTCGACGCCCGATCAAATCAAAGCTTTAAATGGCCTGAGCAGTGACATCATCAGTACCGGGCAACGTTTGGTCATCGCTAAGTCTCAAACGACCTCGCCGACGGCCGCGCCGACGGAAGCCGTGACCACTGCGCCCACAACTGCCCCCGCTGAAAACGGGCAACCCACCACAGCCGCTGAAACCCAAGTGGCGGTCGTCAACCCCGGCGATCCCGCGAAACCGACCGGCACGATCTGCGCGATGTTGTATTTGGATGAAAACGGCAACGGCGGGCGCGACTCGAGCGAAGGCTTGGTGGCAGGCGGGCAGTTTGCGGTGGTAGACACCGCGACGGGCCTGCCAGTGCAGGTTTACACGACCGATGGGGTGAGCGAGCCGCATTGCTTCACCAATTTGCCCATTGGCACTTACGCGATCTCCTCCGCGCCGCCCACGGGCTACAACGCCACCACCGAAGCCTCGCGCGCCATGCAATTGGACGCGGGCGTGACGGTGAGCATCGAATTTGGCGCGCAAGCCGGGAGCGCCGCGCCCGTTGCGACTGAAACAACCTCCAGCCAACGCCTCCGCACCGCCTTGCTCGCCGCGGCGGGCATTGTGTTTATCCTGTTGGCGGCGGGCATTGCCGGGTTCCTGGTGTTGCGGCGCGCGCAATGATCCGCTATATCGCCTTCTTGCGCGCGATCAATGTGGGCGGGCATGTAGTGAAGATGGAGGCGTTGCGCCAGCACTTTGAAGCGCTCGGCTTCGATGAGGTGACGACGTATATCGCCAGCGGCAATGTGATCTTTAACGCGTCTTCCAAAAGCGCCAAAAATTTGGAGAAAAAGATCGCGGCCCATTTGCAAACCGAACTGGGTTATGAAGTCGCCACCTTCCTCCGCACTGTGCCAGAACTCACCGCCATTGCCGAGTACCAGCCCTTTCCGCGCGCCAAAGCTGGCACGCTCTATATTGGTTTTCTGGCCGAGGCGCTCGACCCCGCCGCGCAAGAGGCCGTGTATGCGTTTCGTTCCGCAGTAGATGACTTTCAGGTGCATGAACGCGAACTCTATTGGCTCTGTCGCCTCCCATCGCGCGAGTCGAAGTTCTCATTGGCGCGTTTAGAAAGGGCCTTGGGGATTCAGGCCACCTTTCGGAATGTGACGACGGTACAGGCGCTGGCAAAGAAAGTTGCGTGATAATCCAGACCCTACAGGTCTGGTAGACCTGTAGGGTCTAGGCTACCTCTTGCCTCACCGCCACCTCTCTCGTCCGTTTCTCTTCGCTTGCGGCTTGGCCGTCCTCGCCGCGCTTCCGCTTTTTTCTAATCCCGGTTTCCTCATCACACGCGGAGTGGGTGACACACCCAACTTGCTCTTCCGCGTCCAGCAACTCCTCGCGGCGCTCTCAGCGGGGGACTTCCCCGCTCGCTGGATGCCCGACGCCGATTTCGGCTACGGCTACCCCTATTTCAATTATTACGCTTCTTTTTCCACATACCTCGCGGTGGCGTTTAAGGCCTATGGCTTTTCTTTCGTCAACGCGATCAAACTAACACAACTGGTGGCGTTGCTCGTCGCGGCGGCGGGCATGTATGCGTGGGCGCGCAGTTTAGCGTGGTCACGCCCGCAAGCCTTGCTCGCCTCGGCGGCCTACACTTTTGCGCCGTTTCACTTGGTCAACCTCTATGTGCGCGGCGACTCGCTGGCCGAGTTGTGGGCGATGGCGTTCTATCCAGTCACCTTGTGGCTCGCCCAACGCCTCGTTGCCCAGCCTGCCCCCCAGCGCGCCCTCCACCTCGCCTTCGCCATCGCCGCCCTCATCTTCACCCACAACATCTCTGCCCTAAACTTCTTGCCCTTTCTCCTCCTCTATCTCTTACTCAACACAAAATTCTCTAAGCCTCTAATCCTCCCATCCGCTCTCTTCTCTCTCCTCGCTCTTCTTCTTTCCCTCCTCCTCTCCGCCTTCTTCTGGCTCCCCGCCCTCTTTGAGCGCGACTTCATCCAGCTCTCGACGCTGACCAATGGCTTCTTCTTTTATGGTCAGCATTTCCGTAGTCTCGATCTCATTCAACCGACGCTCTTCTTTAACTTTGACCCCGATCCTTCTGCCGGGGCAACGCCATTTAGCATGGGCTTAGTGCAAGCACTCCTCGCCAGTGCGGGAGTAATCGTACTTCTTTATCAATCCGCGCGTACTCGATCACTCTCGCCCTCTGCGCTTTATCTCCTTTTGGGGTTCGCGCTCTCAACAGTCATGATCACGCCCCTCTCGGCGTGGCTCTGGGGACATCTGCCGCTCATTTCTTACACCCAATTTCCGTGGCGCTTCCTCTCCATCCAAGCCCTCTTCACCGCCGCTCTTACGGCCTACTTAATCTCCAATTCTCCAATTCTCAAATCCTCTCTCCTCTCTCTTCTCCTTTCTCTCCTCTCCCTTTTCCCCGTGCTCCTGCTCCCATTTCGCCTCGAATTCATCCCCCTGACCGATGCGGATGTGACCGCCGAGCGATTGAATCTGTATGAGTATTTCAGCGGTGATGTGGGCAATACGGTGAGTAATGAATATCTGCCGCGCTGGGTGAACCCGCGCCCGTTTACTTCGGGGGTGTTGCTGGGCCGCGCGCCGCGCCCGAAAGTTCTGCGCGGCGAGGCCACCGGAACACGCTTGCAAAAAAATGGCGCGAGCGAACAGTGGCACATTCAGGCCACGACAGATCAAACGACCCTCGCTGTGCCGACGCATTATTGGCCGGGCTGGGTGGCGGAGGTGGACGGTCAGCGCGTCAATGTGTATCCCACCGAAGGTTTAGGCTGGATCACATTGGACCTGGGGCGTGGTGAACACACCGTCGCGCTGAAGTTGGAGCAGACGCCGTTACGCACAGTAGCCGAAGGCATCAGCCTGATAACTTTGGTTGTGAGCATCGCGCTTATTGCTGTGGGTCATGTCACTGCGAGGCGCGCTCTTGCGCCGAAGCAGTCTCCCCATCAATCGCAAGATTATTTCATCACTGCGTGGCTTAGTATCGGCGTCTTTGTGGTGTTGGTGTCCATTGTTTTACGCCTGTGGCCTGACTCGCTGAACACGACTGCGCCACTCTCCATGGATCGCCTCCGCTTGGCGTATCCCCACCACGCGCCCATTCGGTTCGCGGGCGGCGAGGAACTCCAGCGCGTCACGTATAGTGCCGAGCATTTAGCGCGCGGCACGCCGTTGGTGATTCATACCGAGTGGAATGCGGCCGCCGCTGGGCAAGTCACCTTGAGTTTGGTGACACCGCCCGCCCTCGATCAGACACTGATCCTCGCCAGTGACACCCGCTGGTCAGCCGATCAAAACGATTTCACGTTGCGCCTCCCCAGCGACCTCTCGCCCGGCGTCTATTTCATTACAGTGGAACATGCCAGTGACCCGGCGCTCACAGCGAGTGGGGAGGTGCGCGGCCTGATCTACCTCGCGCCGGTTTGGGTGGATGATGAACAGCCTATCACCCCACCGCCGGGTGTGTCCGCCGATTTTGGCGCGACCCTTCGGGTCGAGTCTTTCACGGCGATGCAAAACGGCGCGACCTTACAAATCCGACTCTTTTGGAAGGCGCTCGCTGAGTTACCAAGCAACTTACAGCTCTCACTCCGCGTGCGTGACGTAACCGGCAATGAGTGGGCAGCGCGCGACGCGCAACTCACCGGGGGCCTGTATCCCACTGAGTTATGGCGCTCTGGCGAAGTCGTGCCGGATCGGTATGACTTACCTCTGCTCAACGGTTTGCCGCCCGGTCAATACGATGTATCGCTGATGGTGTATGACGCCGCGCGCGACCAAAACTTAGGCGAGACGACGCTCCGGGTCGCCTTGACCGCCACCACGCCCCTCGCGGCGCAAGGCGCTTGGTCTGAGATCGTTCCGGGATTGGCGCTCCAAAACGTTTCACTGCCAACTGCGGCGCAAATCGGCTCGGCCCCAGAGTTTCCGATCCAGTGGGCCGTCACCCAAACGCCCGCCGAAGATTATGCGTTGCGCTGGGATTTCATCACGCCCGATGGCGAAGTCACGCCCATCGTGAGCGAACTCGCGCCCGGCTCACCCACCTCTACTTGGCCGGCGCACACGGCCATTGTGGGGCGCGCGCGGTTTGCGATCCCGCCGACCTTCAAGCCTGGGGTTTATCAGGTGCGGTTCACGGTGTTAGATGCGCATGGGCAACCTCTCAGCGCGCCGCGTATCTTAGGTGACATCAACATCACGGGCGAGCCGCGCTTATTCAGCGTCCCGCCTTTGTCCACGCCCATCAACGCAACTTTTGGGGCCGAGTTAAAACTTTGGGGCTATGATCTTAAGCAGAGCGACCGCACGTTGGAACTCACGCTAGCGTGGGGCGCGCCACTGACGCCCACTCGCGATTACAAATTTTTTGTGCATTTATTTGACCCCGCTACCGAAGCCATCATCGCGCAGGCCGATAAGATGCCCCACGATTTTGCTTACCCAACCGGGCAATGGTTACAAAACGAAGTGGTGACGGATACAGTGGTGTTCACTTTGGCGGAGGTCGCACCGGGCGCATATCAAGTGGCGGTCGGCTGGTACGATCCCGCCCAGCCCGATTTGGCACGTTTGGCGGCGTTTGATGCGCAGGGGCAACCGTTGGTGGCTGACCGCGTGGTCTTGCCGACCACCGTAACAGTGCCATGAACCGGCTTACAATAAAGATCGTGGAGACACCTATGGTTGAGTTTGTCGCACCCCTCGCCGAAATTGAACGCAATTGCGCGCGCTGGGTGTAGACCCGGAGGTCTAACGCCCCAATGCCCGTAGGGTCGCGCCGGGGTCATCCGTCAGGATCGCATCGCACCCCAACAGTTTATAAAACCACAGCCGTGAATCTGGCGTGGGGTCGAGCGGGCAAGTGACGCGCCCCATTCGTTTGCCCCACCACGCATAAAACGGATTGAGCAACAGCAACGGCCAAAACGGGCCTAAAAGCGGCGCATCTTGCGTCGGCAGGGGATTCGACATGGTGATATAGCCGATGGGCATCTCGGGGGCGGTGGCGCGCACGGCGTGAACGCGCGGCAAGTGAAACGACAACACGACGGTGCGCTGTCGCACACCCGCCTGCTCCAGTTCCGCCACCAACTGCCGACACACCGACGGTTCCAAGAAACGATCCGTCTTCAATTCCAACGCCACCACAATATCCGGCGGCAAGAGCGCGGCGACCTCGGCCAGCGTGGGGATGCGCTCGGCGGCAAATTCCGGGCGACCGTAACTCGCCGAGAGTTGCTTAAGTTCGGCGAGCGTCTTATCCGCCACCGCGCCCTGACCATTGGTGGTGCGTTCTAAAGTTTCATCGTGAATGCACACCAACACATTGTCCTTCGTCAAATGCAAATCAGTTTCGAGCAGGTCTGCGCCATCGGCCAAGGCGCGCCGAAACGCGGCCAATGTATTTTCGGGGCAGGCCACGCGGTTGCCGCGATGCGCCATGACATAGGGCTTGGGTTTGTTGGGAATAACGAGAGTGGTCATCCTAAAAAGTCCTTCACGGCTTCCGCCGCCGTACGGGTCATGCCGCGCACATTGGATAATTGGTCTACGGTCGCTTCGCGGATCCCATCCAACGAACCGAAGCGCTTGAGGAGTGCTTTGCGGCGGGTGGGGCCGATGCCGGGGATCGAGTCGAGTTGGGAGGCGAGCCCAATGCGACTGCGCCGCGCGCGATGGCCCTCCAACGCGAAGCGGTGCGCCTCGTCGCGGATGCGTTGCACGAGGTACAGCCCCTGTGAGCGGCGCGGCAACAAAATGGAGTTGCCCTGATAGGGCAGGAAAATTTCTTCGAGTTGTTTGGCAAGGCCGCACACCGGCACCATTTCAAACAAGCCGAATTCCTTGAGCACCTCAATCGCCACGCCGAGTTGCCCTTTCCCCCCATCAATGATCAACAGATCGGGCAGGCGCGTAAAGCTGTCGTCTTTCTTTTGGCCGGGCGCGTGGGGCTCGTCGGCGTTGGCGTCCTTCCAGCGTTTAAAGCGCCGGGAGAGGGCTTCCTTCATGGAGGCGAAGTCGTTGGGGCCTTCGACGGTCTTGATGTTAAAGCGGCGATAGTGCGCCTTCTTGGGCGTGCCTTGTTCAAAGACCACCATCGAAGCCACCGCGGCCACGCCTTGTGTGTTGGAGATATCGAAACATTCCATGCGCCCCGGCGGGCGTGGCAAGTTGAGCGCGGTTTGTAAGTCGTTCATCGCCGTCACATGTTTGCTCTTGTCGGCTTCCCACTGTGCGCGCAAAGTCGTCAGCGTCTCGGCGGCGTTCTCGGCGGCCATGTCCACCAAGTCTTTTTTCATGCCACGCCGTGGAACGGTGAGCGAGACCTTATCACCCGTGCGCTTGCTGTTGAGCCATTCGTTGATGATCCGCGCTTCTTCGATCTCTTCAGGCAACAGCACTTCTTGCGGCACATACGCGGCTTCGTCATAAAATTGCTTGACAAACTGCTCCACGATCTGCGCGCCGCTCTCATCCGCCGTGCCTTCGAGCACAAAAAATTCGCGCCCGATGAGCTTGCCCGCGCGGATGAAGAAAATCTGCACACAGGCTTCGCCGTCCGAACGCGCGAAGGCGATCACATCCGAATCCACTTGTTCGGTGGAGATCACTTTTTGTTTTTCCACCACGCGCTCAATCGCCACCAACTGATCGCGCAGGGCCGCCGCCTTTTCAAATTCCAAGTTCTCGGAGGCGGTGAGCATCTCGTCCCTGAGCCGTTTGACCACCGGCTCGGTGTGGCCGCGCAAGAAGCGCCCTAGGTCATCAATCATTGCCCGGTAATCCGTTTGCGTGCTGGCCCCGATGCACGGCGCGAGGCACAATTTGATGTCGTGATACAGACACGCGCGCGGATCGGTCCCGGTGATCACCCGGTCACAGGTGAGATAGGGGAAAATCTTCCGCAAGACATCCAGTGTTTGATGCACCGCCCACACGCTGGTATACGGCCCAAAGTAGCGCGCGCCGTCTTCGTCCATGTGGCGCGTCACGGTCACTTTGGGGAACGCATCGGCGTAGTGGATTTTGATATAGGGGTAGCGTTTGTCGTCTTTGAGCCGGACGTTGTATTTGGGGCGATGTTTCTTGATCAGGGTCATCTCAAGAATCAGCGCTTCCAATTCTGAGCTGACGATGATCGTTTCGAGGTCGGCGATGTGTTTGACCAGCTCGCGCGTCTTGGGCGAATCCACCGACTCGTGGAAATACGAGCGCACGCGATTCCGCAAATTGACGGCCTTGCCCACGTAAATAATTTTACCCGTGCTGTCTTTGTAGAGATAACAGCCGGGTTTGGTGGGGAGCGTGTCGAGTTTAGCTTGGAGCAGGTCGGAGGGGAGCATGGGCGTCGTTTCTAGCGCCCGCTCATTTTTGCGTGGGCTTGTCAGTGGCAACGAGATTGCTTAACTCACGCTTTTTCTGGCGCGCCACAAATCTATCCCAAAATAGTGCGATCCGCATAATATCGTTCGTGTGTTCAGCCGTATGTTGATACGTTTTGCTGACCACCCAAGTGAGCGTTACCGGGCCCCACGTCGTTTCGCAAGTCTGAAGCCAAGCGCGGTCATCGAACCGTGGTAACAGCGCCACCTGTTCCGCCCGTATTTTCTTGAAGTCAGCCAGCAAACTTTCGACATCGTTCTGCGCTTTGCTCCAAGCAATATCTTCATCCAAGTCATCCGTCACGGGGCGTGGCTCACCCAGCCACTGCCCCATGCTGGGCAGGGCAATCGTTTGTTCATAGAAGACCATATGAAAAATGTGGCGCGCGGCGGTCCAATCACCCAAACCGTCTGGGGGTGCAAGGTGTTGACGTTCGGCAGGGACTTGCTGGGCGCCCCACACAAAACCCTCGGCACTCGCTTGAAGTTGGTGGTGGAACCAATCGGATAAGTTCATCGTTTGCCTTTCGCTATTTTTTCGATTTTACCTGCTTCTTGGCCTCGGCCTGTGCCAGTTTTTTCGCCCGCTTTAGCGCTACAGCAATCAATTTTTTTAGGACGGGCATCTTCACATCGTCCAACCGCTTGAGGTATAAACAGCCCTTGCCGAGCGAGTGCGGACCCAACTTCGCCAGTAGCTCGGCCTCGTGTTCCCATCCGCCGAGCATGTAGAGGGTCAGGTTTTGTTTGCGCGGCGACATACCCGCCAGGAGCCAATCGCCTTCGCGACCACTCTTGCCCACATAATGGTAAACATCGAAACCGACGATGCTACTCCCCCACATCTTGGGCTCAGCTTTGGTCGCCGTTCGCAACAGCGCGACCAGCGTGTATGAATCTTTGCGTTTGGCGTCATCGGGGATGCTATCGAGAAATTTCGTGACACTGGCCTCGTTGACTTTCGTTTTAAGCTCGGTCATTCTTATCTCTCCTTGGATGAAGGGTGACTGCGTTCAGTTTTCATTCTACACAAATACTTGGGGGTAGGCCGCCTAACGGCAGGCGTCAGCGGCGCGCGCTGGCTCGCGCACGGAATTTAGAGAGGCCTAACGCCATTGACATTGAACCCAGAATCGAAACTGCACCGACTAGAAACACGCCATAAGCGGCCAAGATCTGAGCATAGAACAAATCTTGTCGAATGTCTACGACCGTCGCTCCAGCGATCGCCGGCATCACACCCCACGCCAGATTAATCACCAATGGTACCAGCGTCAACGGCGGCAAGGCGAAGGCGGCTCCCCCTAGCACTGCCACGACCGGGATATTCTTCCTTTCCACGAAACTACGCAACTCAGCTGGGGGTTGGGCTGTTTCGGCTGGCGGTGGCTGACCCACGACGCGGAGCGCGTTGGCTAAGCCAGCCATTACTTTTAGCGCGTAACTGCTTAAGGCGATGGTTGCCAAAGCCCCAGTCAGAAATAAGGGGTTGACGAGTAGTTGAAATTTAATGTCTGGTGAAACGCTACTATTGAACAGCAGGGCGCTGACCATCACGCTCAGCGCGAGCAGGGAGAGCGCCGCCGCAAATCCAAGTGCCCCATTGACCTGTCGTTTCCGAAAAACAGTCGCCTCAGACATAAGCCTGTTCCGCGCTAGGCGCAGAATCCACAGCATGATCGCCAGATAGAAGACAAACCCAGACCCGACCGAAGCATTGAAGAGCGCCATGACATCCTCCAGTTGTTTGGTCTTATCCGAACTAAGCAACATCGGTGTCGTGGCAACCGATACGATCAGAATAAGGAGATTCACCAACAAGAGGCGTATCGAAAGCACCTCCGCGATGCGGGTAGCGCTTTCGTCAGGTTGTTTCTCGCCACTTGGGCGAGGGGAGTACAACGCGCCACCTAGCGCGCCCAAGGCGGCCCCCCCGAATAGCATCCCCCACAGGGCCGCATAGGTAAAGTAGGCCGTTTGAACGATGGCATGCACCGCCTGAGTTTCAACATTCTGCTCTAAGTCATTGCCCAGCCCTAAGATGCCACCGGCGGCGGCTCCTAGCGCGGCGAAAGTCATTATCCCGCCAATCCCACCGGCCAGCGCGCCCATTTTCGCGCCCTCCAAGCGTGTCATGGCTCCCCCCCAACGGGCCGCCATTAGACCACCACCCACCGGCCCTAGCCCAGCGATCAGTGCCAAAATTATCCCAAAGGTTTCAGAGTTCGTTCGCCCACTCATACTATCAAGCGTTGGCAATACGCTGTAGAGCGGGTAGAACAAAGTAGCGGTGACCACCAGCCCCGACAAACAGCCAGCGTAAACAACGTTTCTGTTCACGCCACCGCTGTTCCCATTTCCTGTCGTAAAAACCAAATGCCCGTCGCCGCAATGATCAAGTGCACGATCATAAACGGGATGTAATTCGCCATCGGCCAGCCGCGCATCATCCACAGCAAATCCCCGCCCGCGCCACGGATCAACTCGAGGATAGCAACGGTCACGACCAGAATTCCGTTCCGAGTCGGGTTACGTGAGGCATAGAGCAGGATGGCCCCTAGCACTGCCATCTCAAGAACGAAGATGAGCCAAGCATCCGAAAAGGCGCGGATGGAAAAGTTATCGGCAGAAAACGGGAACATTGCGCCAAACAACTGGGGATTCACAAAGAGCACCCATAAACTCGTCAGCGCCAGCAAAAGATAAAAACCGCCCACTACGCGTAACCACCATTTTGTTTTTGTCATCAGCCAACCTTTCAGGGTAAAGCACGACTTCTCTGGTGCGCTTCTGGCTGTCCTCATTCCCGTAGCCACATCGAGCACATAAAGACATGACAAGGCCGTCCCTCGTCTCTGGCGATGTATTGTTAGTAATGATCTTCCGCTGTGTTACCGAGCGGCCTAATGGTAGGCTTCACCCGCCGCGCCGAATCGCGCAAAATCAAATCGCTTGAAGTATAGACTCATTTACCAACCGGGCGCGTTGGCTTAGCGCACAATGCCAGGCCGCGTACATACCGGGTTGGGTCGCCTATGGTTGCCAAGGCATAATGGATCTTGCAAATTCATCAATCTGCGTCATTTTATACTTTGTCTCATCATCCAAGTTGTTTGCTTGAATAGCTTGCGAAATTTCCTGAATACCTTGAGTAAATTGTTGCTGAAAGGTAGGGTTGGCGCATTGATCGTAGTCAATGTTTACCCCTCCCAGCGGGGCAAAAAGTTTATCGCGGAGGCGAGTCGAAAGAAAATCTTTGACAAATAAAAAGCCTTGAATTTTTTGCGTTGGGGGCAGGTCAATTGCTACCACCATTTCAGGGATAAAGATTGTCCCTGGGCCTGGCTCACAGATTGAGCGAACGTCAGGCATATGGATAGCGAGGACTACATTTTCTTTAATCGGCTGACAGACCAGGGCGACTGGAAAACTTTTACAACCATCAGTGAAATGCCCCTTAGGGTTATTGAAACCACGATAGGAGGCTATATCTCTAGGTAGGCAATAATCTAAACTTGCCCCACTTGCCCCTAGCCTCTCAAAAGGTACCAAAAAATTATACGAATACGCGTAGCCGCCACATTCTCCTTCGACTAAATACGCATTAAAACCCACCCACATTGAAGGCAATCTCATCTTGAGTTCCAAAATCTCATCGAAACACACAAAAAAAGCGCCGTCACGCTCACAGTTTGGAGTTGATTTTAAATAGATCCGTGTGGCTGAAGATTCGGGGGTGCTGGTAGTGGTTACGGTGTTAGAGGTCAACAGTACAGAGGTAGCTTGAGTTATCTGAATCGGCACGACTTGCGTCACTTGAACCACCTGAGTAACTGATACAACTTGCGTGACGGGAATTATTTGAGTTACGGAGGCAACTGGCTTAGTTTGATTTGTTTGGCTACAAGCAAGTGCGAATAAACCGAGGCAAACTACTGCACTAAAAGTACAAATTTGATGAAACCCGATTTTCACAGCATTCTCCCTGAATGTAATACCAAGATATAGCCTGAGCGCCCAACGTCTTTGCGCATCAGCGTTCGTTGCATGCGTGTATTATGCCGTGACAAACGTCGCGCTCCCGAGTGTCGCCCTGAGGATAGCATTATGCAATTGGTCAGCAAGCAGTTCACACGCCTCGATTCGATTGGGCAATGAGAACGACGGCAATGAAGTAGCACCAGATGGGGCGGGTTCAGGCGATAAGCAGGCGCAGGCCAAGCTCGGCCGAGTCGAGATCGAGGAGGTCGCGGTTGCGTTCGGCCCACCGACCAGAGGCGAGGTCCTCCCGCAGGCGGCGCACCGCCCTCTGCTCGGCCTCTGGCCCGACTTTGGCCCACACCGATACTCCGCGACGGACATGCTCGTCCAGATAGGCCTCGGGCCGGCGCCAGTAGGCCTCGAAGAAGCCGTCAGCACAGTCCCACGGGATGAGCACCGGCTCCAACCGGGCTCCGATCGCGTCGGCCAGCTCGCTCGCCAAACCGACGCGGGAGGCCGCGACCTCGGGCAGGTAGTCACGCGTCAGCCAGAACCGGCTATGCCAGCTCTGGTCACTGGTGTCGCAGGTGAACACCACCACGCGGCGAGCTACACGCCGCATCTCGCGCAGACCGGCAATTGGGTCCGGCCAGTGATGAATGGTGGCAAAAGCCATCGCGGCGTCGAAGGACTGTGTCTTGAAGGGCAGGCTCGCCGCGGTGGCCGCTACACACTGTGCGGCACCGGTGGGACGCTGTGCCCGCATGATCGCCGATGGCTCCACCGCGGTGACGTCACGGTCGGAGGGCTCGTAGGAGCCGGTGCCAGCCCCGACATTCAGCACGGTCCGTGCCTCGCCGAGCGCCGCCCAGACCTGCGTGGCGATGCGCGGCTCGGTGCGCCGCGTTACGGTGTAGGTGGTTCCGATGGTGTCATACCACTGCGCGCTGGACATGCGACCGCCTTCCTGCAACTAGTGCCGGCACAGGCACGCGGATCTTCTTGAACACAGGTGCGGACTTCGGCGAATTCAGTCGAGCCGTCGGTGTCAAGCCCGAGTTGGGTGGCTTTTGTGATTAGACCTTTGGCTTCACAGCCATATTAAGCCAATCTGTGAAAGCATCCCGTCCCATTTTCCCCGCCGCAACTTGTAGAACGATTTGGACTTGTGCCTCAGCTGTTGCGCTAATTTCAAAACCATTTAAGACCAGAAACATTTCGACTGCTACTTCATTATTCAGGTTAACCAAAGTTGCTTAACAAAAGGGCTGTCATGCTGAGGCGCGTTCCCTTCGATAAACTCAGGACAGGCTTCGCGCCGAAGCATCTAAAACGCGGAAACTTTAGACCCTTCCGCCGCAAAAAAGCGGCGTCAGGGTGACATGCGTTAAGCGATTAAGGTTAATCTGAGTAACACTCAAATAGCGCATTAGGCCAGTTGCCGATAGAGATCAATGTTTTTATTCAGTACATACTCTAAGGCGCGGCAAAATTCTTCCTCGGGGCGGGCGATGAGTTCTTCAATGCTCACACGCACTAGTTCTTCGGGGGCAATGCTAAACTGTATCGCAAGTTCTTGCAGTTTCCGCAGGCGATCATCGGGCAGAGAAATTGTGATAGTAGTCATTGGGGTTTATCTCCATCCATAAGTTTACCTGTAGATCAGGTAAAACACCAACAAATGCTAGCTTTTCATGCTTCTCGAATATGGAAAAGTTGCGATTATGGGGCAAACACATTTCTCTTATAAATGAGGCGGCACAATGATGGGCATCAGGCGCTTGGCGAGCGCAGCGAAGCCAAGTCGCCTACATGCCGGTGTTAGCCCGCATGTGCGTTGGACTTGCCAAGGTTGCACACAGAGCAAAGGGTTTGTAGATTTTCCTCAACCGTTTCGCCGCCTTTGCTCCACGGGACTATATGGTCAACGTGAAGTTCGACACCGGGCGATAGCGCTGGGCTTGCTCCGCAAGCGCAGCAAGTGAATCGGTCTCGTTGCAATACATGCCAACGAAGCCGAAGCGATGGGTCGCGCCCTGTCTTTGGTTGGCTTTCGCCTTTTACTGGCCCTGCTGGCACTTCACTGGCAGCGGAATTTGCATATTCAACGAAAGATTCTAAGGCCGCAGTCCATGAATTGAATCGTCTCTTGTAAGGTTGTTGCGAAATTGCTGATGGTGGCTTTGAAAGTTCACTACGTCGGGGTTGTCGTCCATAGTGTTTCCAGAGCGTCAAAATATTCTCAAATAAACGATCATCAGAGATATTTACTTCATTTGAGAGCGTAAGACCGGCTTTGAGCAGCGCATTGTTCCAAGAACCAAAGCGTCTGGCGACATTGGACTCATCGTATTGACCGTATTCGCGATACTTCAGCATAGATACTGTCGAAGCGCCGAGCATTTCGGCAATGCGCTTCAAGTCAGCGAGAAGTTCAGCGTCATCAACTGGCTGGCCCGAAACACGGGTCAATTTGAACTTTCCTGATATCATTTTGCTCCGAGGGCTAACGATAGGCATGCCGTGTTGGGCGGCCTGTTGAGGGTAAGCACTATTATGAGCTGAGAAACAACAATCGCTTGTTCCATACTTCCTTCGCAGACGTACCAATCCAGATAAGGTGGGTATCTGACGGTACTTCAAAAAGCTCACACGTCGCAATTTCATTAGCAACTCGCCGAGCGTTATTCGGCGACACCGTTTTGTCATTGGGTGAATACATCACCAACACTGGCTTGGTAATTGTAGCCAGATTATTCACCGTATGTTCAATGTCGTTTAAAAATCCTGTACTCGCTTGAGAGGTCTGAATCATTCGTTTTATAAAAATTAGCTCATCTTGGCTCATTCTTTTAATTACCATATCAACATCGAGAACGGTCAAATCATACAGGAGGATTTTTATTATTACCGTTGGAAATAGTTTCAATATCGTGTGCATCGCGAGCCAAGTTACCTTTGCAAACCATCCAAACCCAATACGTGAACGTATTTTTGTTTGCTCATCCCAGTCGGTTGCGACCGCAGACTCCAAAATAAGTTTACGTACCCGATTAGGGTGCTGCTGCACGAATGCTAGCGCGGTCGGGCCCGCAGCAGAAATACCGATCACATCTACCTTTGATATTTGCAACGTATCCAGTAAGGTAGCGAGGGCGTCAGCGGCTGCTTGTGCACTTTTGCCTACATCCGTGGGGGTGCTATCGTAGCCAGGACGAGATGGGGTCAGAACCGAGAAGCCATGCTCAATTAACTTCTCGTGAGAAAGGCGAGTCTCTCGGCTGCAATGCCCGCCATTCAACACAACAACGGTGGGCCCATGGCCTTCAAAACGGTATTCAATAGAACCCTTTTCAGTTTGGGCTATAGTCTGTGTCATTAAGAATAACTTTGCTTTACGAGTTAGACTTTGGCTACCCAATGTTCCGCGGCAGTGGCTTTGCTCGGCGCCGTTTGCGGGGCAAAGCCACCGCACGCGCGGGTTAGGCGCGTCTGCGTTACTCAACAGACGTAGTTGGATTACTAGCTGTTGGCCTATTCAAAATTAGAAAACCGACAGTACCCGCCACAAGTGAGCCGAGCAAAATACTAATTTTTGAACTTTGGACAATTTCGGGATTGCCGAAAGCCAACAACGTGATGAAGAAGGACATAGTAAAACCGATACCGCCCAAAAAGCCAGCGCCAATGATATGTTTCCAAAACACATCGCTTGGCAATTTGGATAAGCCTAATTTAACCGTTAAACCACTGAATAGGACAATGCCCAAGGGTTTACCAAAGAGCAAGCCTGCGAAGATTCCTAAACTGTTAGAGGTTGCCAAACCTGCCATCCAGTTTCCTGTTAGCGCGATGCCCGTATTTGCCAGCGCAAAAAACGGCATGATGATAAAGGCAACGGGCTTATGCAAGAAATGTTGCAACTTATAAGATGGTGATTCTTCATCGACACGCGCAAATGGAATGGCAAAGGCAAGAAGAACACCGGCTATAGTAGCGTGAATGCCAGACTTGAGCATAAAGTACCACATGACAACGCCGAGAATAAGGTAAACAGGCAAACGGCGCACGCCAAGACGATTTAATATCACCAATCCTGCAAATATGCCTAACGCCAAGATAAAATATAAAAGCGAGAAATCGCCCACATAAAACAAGGCAATAATAACGATTGCGCCTAAGTCATCTATGATGGCAAGTGCCGCAAGAAAAATCTTTAGCGATACTGGAACTCTACTACCCAATAGCGCAAGCACACCAAGCGCAAACGCTATGTCGGTTGCCATTGGGATACCGGCACCCGCTTGTGTTTCAGTTCCCTGATTGATAAGGAAGTAAAGTAGGGCAGGTGTTACCATGCCGCCAATAGCAGCAAAAATAGGTAGCGCCGCATTTTTTAGGTCAGACAGCTCCCCAATATAAAGTTCCCTTTCAATTTCAAGCCCAATCAGCAAGAAGAAAATTGCCATCAAGCCGTCATTAATCCAGTGTTCAATACCATATTTTAAAGCTATACCGCCTATTTCAAATCCAATTTTGGTATGCCAAAAATCCGAGTAATTTTTTCCGAAATAGGAATTAGCAATAACAATCGAAACAATCGTGCAGAGGATCAAGATAATTCCAGAGGACTTTTCACTTTCAAAAAATTCCGCGAAGATCTTAGTCAGTTTTATTTTCATAGACTTGATAACTCAATATCTGCCAAAATTTAATTTGACTTGAGACGAGGAGGTAACCCTGGGGTAAGCGCCCAACACCTATTATCTAGAAATTTTCCGTATAAGTTCCCAGCACAAGTGTTAATTGCGGCGCTTTTGATATAAGCCTCCACCCGCCTATTCAATTGCGCTTCAACGCCTCACACGCTTCCCCCGCTTGCCTCACTTTTCGGGTTCATTCTTCCACACGGGGGGACGGGGAATTGCAAGAAGAAGGTCTTACCGGGGAACGTGGTCTCGTCGTGGCCGTCGCTCGGCGCGGAGCGCCAGTTGTGGTCGCGTAGCGTGCCCTGTTGGGCGGCCTGTGGATTGACGAGCCTGAATTACTTATAAAACAGCAACATATTCCGCAAAAGTGTGAGGTTTCGGAACCGGCAATTTGTCCTCCAACAAACCGCGGATGTGTGTTTCAATCGCTGTGTGCATATTAAGGGCGACTTGTTGACGAGTTTTCCCCGTTGCCACGCACCCCGGTAGATCAGGCGCATAGGCCGAAAAGTTGTTCTTCGCTTTTTCAACAATCACGAGGAAACGATACATACTCACTCATTCTCTTTCTTCTGCGGCTGCTTGACTTGAGCCAGTTTGAAAACACTGTTCAAAGTGCCAGGGGCTAATTCAGCGCTAGGTTGATCGGCGATTGTCACTCGGCCCCCCGCTTCTCTCACTTTTCGGGTTCGTTCTTCCGCACGGGGGGGTTGACGGGGAATTGCAAGAAGAAGGTGCTACCGGGGAACTTGGTCTCGTCATTGCCTTCGCTCTCGACCCAAATTTTGCCGCCATGCGCGCGCACTACGCCTTTGGCGATGGCCAGGCCCAGCCCCGGCCCGCCACCCTTAAAGGCCGTCTTGCCTGATGAGTGCAAGGCCACCGAGCCGACCTGATAGAACTTCTCGAAGATCAACTCGTGATGTTCGGGGGCCAAGCCAATGCCCGCGTCTTGAACCGAGATCTCGGCGGCGGGGGTATCGTTAAGCATCACCGGGCGTGTCCGGATGGTGATCGTGCCGCCATCGGGCGTGTATTTAACCGCATTGACGATGACGTGATACAGCGCCTTTTGGATGAGCGTCGGGTCGGCATTGATGTGGGGCGTGTCGGAGGCGTGTTCAATATCAATGGTCAATTGTCGGTGCGCGGCCTCCGCCCGCATACTGGTGGCGATGTCGTTCACCACACTGCGGATCGGCACGGGCACGACGGCGATGCGCAGTTTGTCGCTGTCTACGCGCGTCACATCCAACATGGTGTTGACGATCTCGTGCAAGCGCTCGGTGCCTTTGCTGATGCCCTCCAGCACCTCCACCAGCATTGGGTTGCCCTTCACGCCGTTGTCCATCTTCATCACGTTGATATAGCCCTTCATCACCGTGAGCGGCGTGCGGAGTTCGTGCGCGGCTATCTCGATAAACTCCAGCTTGTTGCGGTCGAGTTGGCGCAACACTTTGTTGGTGCGTTGCAATTCTTGGATCGAGGCCTGGTCGTTGTGGCGGATGCGGGTGAGGATGCCGCGAATGATGCTGAGCGCCATGCGCGGGCTCCGGCTCAGCATATATTCCAAGTCGGCTTTGGCGATCTCCAGCACGGTGCATTCGGTGAGGGCGCGGATGCTGGCGGCGCGCGGTGCGTTTTGGATAGGGGCCATCTCGCCCACATAGTCGCCCCAGCCCACTTTGCGGATCACCCGTTCGCCCTCGGTCTCGCTGATGGTCTTGGTGATGAGCGCCTCGCCATCGGCGATGATGTACGACGTGTCCTCATACGCGCCCTCGCGACACAAAAAGTAGCCTTCCGGATAAACCTGCACGCGCGTTAAATCCGCCATCTCGTGGAGTTCGTCTTCGCCCATGCCGGTGAACGCGCGCCGCAAGAGCGAGATTTTATCCACAAGCACAGCGGGGGTGGTGGGCACTTCGTCAGTCATAGTTCACTACTCTCACGCCACCGGGCTCGCCGCGGCTGGCAATTCCACCTGTTCCAACGGCACAGTGAAATGGAAGGTGCTCCCCTTGCGAAATTCGCTTTCAAACCAAATCTGGCCGCCTTGCAGTTCGATCAATTGCTTGACGATGTTCAAGCCCAACCCAGTGCCAGCGGCCATTTCGCGCGCCATGCGGTCTTCGGCGCGGAAGAATTTTTGGAAGAGCTTCTTCTGATCTTCGGGCGAGATGCCGATGCCATTGTCCTTCACCGACACGCGCAACACTTCGCGCGAGGCGTGCGGGTCGCCATTCGCCCATTGATTGTCTTCGCGCGTCACGCGCAACACGATCTCGCCGCTTTCGGGGGTGTACTTATAGGCGTTCGACATGAGATTGATCAACACCTGCGTCACCCGCGTACGGTCGGCCCACACATGCGGCAAGGCGGGTTCGATCTCCAACGTTAGGCGTTGCTTCTTGGCGTTGATCAGCCCCTGCGTGGTATGCACCACGTCATCAATCACATCTTGGAAGGAGATTTCCTTGGGTTCAAGCCGCATTTTGCCCGCTTCCATCTTGGCTTGGTCGTTCAAGTCGTTCACGATGGTGGTCATCCGCTCCACATTGTTGCGAATGGTGGAGAGGAATTGCCGTTGCATGTCGTTGATCGGGCCGACCGCGTTGCCGATCATCAAGTCGGCATAGCCCTTGATCGAAGTCATCGGCGTCTTGAGCTCGTGCGCCACAAACGAAATAAAATCGCTCTTGAGGCTGTTGGCCGCGTTCACTTCCGCATACAGGCGTGAATTGGTGAAGGCCACCGAAGCATGGTCGAGCAAGCGCGACACAAACGCCACCTGATCGTCAGTGAAGGCGTCGGGCGTGGCGCTCTCCAAGTTGATCAGCCCAACCACTTCTTTTTCGCCCTGAATGGGGATGACGAGTTGGGATTGCGTGGCCGGCAAAATCATTTGATAATCGCGTTCGAGTTGTACATCGCGTGCTAAACCGATCTCACCCGTGCGAACCACGCGGCCCGGCACGCCCTTGTTCAGCGGCCAACCGTTGTCTTCCAGCGCCGCCGTCGCTTCGCCATAACCGGCCGTCGCGATGATGGCCAAAGATTTTTCTTGCACTGTGCCGATAAAACCCGCCATCGCCCCGGTGTTCTTCATCGCCCAATCGAGCGTGATCTGCATCACCCGCTTGAGGTCGAGGGTCGTGTTCAACTCGCGGTCAATGCGTTGCAACACCGTGAGTTCCGAGACGCGCGCTTCGAGCGCCTTGTCGGTCTGGTCGTACAAACGCGCGTTGACGATGGCGACCGCGGCTTGCCCGGCGAAGGAGGCCAGCAAGTTCTGGTCGTCTTCATCGAAGGGCGTGCCATCGCGTTTGTTAATGACTTCAATCGCGCCCACACTGCGGTCGCCACGTCGAAGGGGCACGACCATGAGCGCCTGAGTGATAAAGCCGGAAGATTGGTCGGCGCCTTTAAACCAGCGCGGGTCGTTCTGCACATCGTTCACGATGAGCGGCTGTTTCGATTCGACCGCCCCGCCCACAAAGCCCTTCCCCGGCGCGATGCGCATCCCCACCAGGTTTTGCCCCACCGGGCCAACGGCGACTTTAAAAATATATTCGCCCGTCTCTTCATCAATCAAGAACAGACTGCCCGCTTCGCAGGCCAACAAGTCCATCGAGCTTTGGGTGATGCGCCGCAACAATGGGTCCAGTTCCAGCGTGGAGGCCATACTGGTGCCCACTTCGTTAAGGGTCGCCAGTTGGCGCGCGCGTTGCGAGGTTTGTTGAAACAAACGCGCTTTCACGATGGCCGACGCGGCCTGATCGCCGATGGCCCAGAAAATCTTCAATTGCTCGTCAGTAAAGGTAGCGTTCGCCGTGAGCGAGGCGACGTGCATCACGCCAATCGCGTCCGCCCCGGCGTTGAGCGGCACGCCCATCCACGCTTTAAAGTCGCGGTTGCGCGGCGGCACGCCGCGGCGGCGACACTCGATCACATATTCGTCGGTGCGGATCGGTTGGCCAGTGCGGACGATCTCACCCGCCAGCCCGCGATCCGCGCCCCACAAACTATTCTCGCGCTTGAGATCACGCTCGTCGTTTTCCACATAAAAGGCATACCGAAACGTGGAGGTGCGGAGGTCGCGCAAGATGATGTAGAAGTTGCGCGTGTCCACAATTTTGCTGGTCTGGGCGTAGATCAATTCCAATAAGTCGTCGAACGACACCGTGAAGCTCACGGCTTGCGACATCTGGCTGAGGACGTTCAACTCGCGCACGCGCTTTTCCATGTCGGTCGTCATGGTGGCGCGTTCTATCGCCAACGCCGATTGATCGGTGAGCGCTTCAATAAAGCGTAGGTCTTCGCGGCTAAACGCCTCGCCGGCCAACTTGGGGCCAATGGCGAGCCAGCCCACCAACCCGGTTTGCCCTTGCAATGGCGCATAAATCACCGAGTTTAGCAGGAGCATCCGCGCTCGGTCGGGGCGCAGGTTGATCGAGAGCGGCACATCGGGCGCTAAGTAGAGGGGCGACCGCTCGTCGGCGAGCAACGTGGCGAGGGCGCTCTCGGCTGGAAACCGAATTTCGGTGGTCGGGCGCGGTTGGTTTTCCGCATACGCGGCATAGTCGTTATTGAGCGGGTCTTTCAAAAACAGGTGGAAGTGGGCAGGACGGAGCGCGGCTTCAATTTGGTTTTCCAATGCCTGCCGCACTTCACCGATGGATACGGCGCGCGTCACCGCTCGCCCGAAGTCTTCGAGCTGTTGGGTATATTGGCGCGTGCCGCGAAAGAACACGATATTCACCAAGTGTTGCAGGCGTTCGCGGAGCGGGTTAAACGCGGCGACGAGCAAGAACACCAACAAGCCCACCGCAAAGGGTTCATAGGCTTGAATGGCCGAGCCGATGATGAGCGCCAACACAAACAGCAAGAGGGCATAGGCGATGACCGTGAACGCACCGAGGATGCCGTAGACCAACATCCGGGCCACCATCGCATCCGTGTCCAACAACCGATAGCGCAAGATGGCCCAGGCCACCGCTAGGGGGAACAAGATGGCGGGCGGGAAGGCGATGGCCGGATTGAACGGCAAAGGGGTGTAGCCGATGATGCGGCCGAACAATAATTGGAGGATGAAAAAGAAAATGATCCCCGCCGCCGCCGCCATGCCGATCAGGATGACGCTACTTTGATCGCGGATGGCGGGCGAGCCACTCGAACGGCGATAGAACATCGCCCCCGTAAAGACCAACAGCCCCAGCCCAAGATAGGCATCTTGCCAGAGCCACGCCGTGAGGTAAGCGCGCGGATCGGAACTTGTATACGCGAAGAAGGTGTAGGAGACAACGATGAACAGCGGCACGAAACTCAGTAACCGCATATGCGGGCGCCGTTGGATGAAACTAAATTCTTGCGGAAAGACCAAGCCCAACGTGATCAACGTCGCGCCCATACCGGGCATCGCCACGGTCCACAACCAGAGGAGGCGATGGGTGGTGTAAAAATCGAACATACCCGCCGCCGAGATAGAGGTCATCAGACAGAACGCGGCGAAGATGCGCCCTGCCATTTCGTGACTCCGTTGTCGGAACACCCACGCCCCAATGGCTAAATAGGCGAGGCCAATGCCAAAGGGGATGACGAACATGGTGAGGAAGTCCCACCCTTTAAAGTCAGTTAAGATGAGGGGGATGGTCGCTTGTTCCCCTGAAGCGCGCTCAACCGTGAGCGTGACAAATTCTCCTACCTGATATCCACTCAGGTCGAGCGGGCCGGGTGGCAACGCCACGCCATTGATCGCCAGCAAACGATCATAAACTTTCACCCCTTGTCTGAAGGCCGACCACTGATCGGGCGCTTGCGAGTTAATATCGTTCACAATGTGGGTCACTTCCACCAACGCGCCGAGGAAGGGTTGCTGACTCCAGCGAAGGGCCAACGGCACGGCCCACAATTGCGCGAGGAACGCCACGCCAAACAACGCCAGCACCACATAGTGCAAGACGCGATCAACCCACGGTCGCCACCGGGAAACCGTCTCGGCGACTTCGGCGTTATTATCCACATTGACCATAGGACTATTCTACGCTGATTCGTACCTCTGGGGCAAGTTTTGGGGCAGGTTTGGGGTATGATTCAAACCGGAGAAAAATGAAGAAGGGAGTATGAGAATGGAAAATGACCATTTGAAACGATTGCCGCGCTTGGCGTTGGCGCACTTGCCGACACCCATCGAGGCTTTACCCCGCTTGAGCACGGCGTTGGGTGGGCCGCGACTATTCGTAAAGCGGGACGACCTCACCGGTCTAGCGGGCGGTGGCAACAAGACGCGCAAACTGGAATTCTTGGTGGCGGAGGCGTTGGCGCAACAGGCCGACTTACTGCTCACCGTTGGCGCGCCCCAGTCGAACCACTGCCGCCAAACCGCCGCCGCCGCCGCGCACGCGGGTTTGCCATGCGCGCTCATCTTGCGCGGACATGCCCCCGCCAATACCACTGGCAATCTCTTGCTCGATCATCTATTGGGTGCGGAAGTACATTGGTCGGGCGACCGCGAACGGGAAGACGTGCTGGATGACCTAACCGCCCAAGCGCGCGCGGCTGGGCGACGGCCCTACCCCATCCCGTTGGGTGGCTCGAACGCGCTGGGCGCGGCGGCTTATGTGGCGGCGATGTTTGAACTCCAAGCGCAGGTGTCAACGCTAGGGTTGCGGTTTGATCGCCTCGTCTTCGCGTCCAGCACCGGCGGCACGCAAGCGGGCCTAACAGTGGGCGCGCGGTTAACAAATTTTACGGGCGAGGTGTTGGGGATCAGCGTAGATGAAGAGCAGGCGACATTGCAAGCCAGGGTGGCGGAGATCGCTACCACGACGAGTGACTTGCTGAACGCGCCACACGCTTACGCTCCCTCGGCGATCACGGTTAACGCCGATTATTTAGGCGGTGGATATTCAATCATGGGCGCGCCCGAACGGGAGGCGATTGAACTGTTCGCGCGTTACGAAGGCTTATTGGTGGACCCGGTCTACACCGGACGCGCCGCCGCTGGCCTGATCGATCTCATCCGGCGGGGGGTGATTGACCGGGACGAGACAATTTTGTTTTGGCACACAGGCGGCACGCCGGCGTTGTGGGCGTATGCGGCGGAGCTAATTGCTTAAGTTTCGCTATTTCCCATATTCTCCTGCTGACGCTCACCCTTGATCGTTTTGTTTTGAATCCACTGAAAGCCGTTCTCCGGATCGATCACGGCTACATCTATCGGGCCGCCGCAGGTCGCTGACGCGCCCGAGCTCATAAAAATCCCATCGGTGAAGCGCTCGGTTTGGATGGTGGTATGGACGAGGAAGATGGACAGGTCTACCGCGTCTTGCAAGGGCATAGACCAGTAGTTTACGTCGTAATCCAACTGTGACTCATCTAGCAGTTTGCCGAGTTCGGGGGTGAAGCCTTGCATCTCGCGTATGCGTGGGTCGAAGCCTTTAAACAGACGGCTGATCACCAGAGTGTGCCCCCGCCAACCCGCCCCCGGACTCTCGGAGGTGGTGCGCCGCTGATAATACTCACCATCCGGCACATAGAGTTCAAACAACTTGCCGGTCTTGCCCCCCGGATCAAAGCCGCCCAAGAGCAGGCCGGTGGCATAGTTGCCTTTGTCTACGGGCTTGTCATATTTCTGTTCGATGTGTTTCTGATATTGTTGTTGGAGATATTGCCCCAAGCCCTTTGCCATTTCTTCTACGGGCAGGTTTTCGCCGCCCAGTGAAATTTTATAATCGTTGACATGACTATGAATGTTGCGGCCTAACAAAAAGGCCCAGCCCCACGTGACGGCGGCGACGCGCGAGTTAAGTTGAAACAACTTGCGTGCATAGTCGGAGCGCACGCGCACATCGCCTTTGGAGTTGGTGTACGACATACGGCTATCGGCGGCAAACACCAGGCCTTCGGGAACGGTAACATTAACAACGATGGTCATAGGGGTCTCCTGATGATAGGGGATAAGTCTCGCTTATTCTACAACCGTCTCTTCCACAATGCCTACTCGCCGCAACCCGCCACTTTGCCACAGGCTCAGCCCAGCAGTGAAGCCAAACCCCAGCGCGAACAACGCTAATGAGGGTGCGAGGTCGGGGGCACGCTCCAACGCGAAGAGGGTTAGGAGTGTCGCATACAAAGCCAAGATCAATTCACCCCAGGTCGTCCAGTCGAGGGGCAAGGCATAGCGTGTTTCGTCGCTAGGCAGATTCTTAGGTGTGCGTTGGAAGCGGGGCTCAGTCTGAAAAAAAGCCAGCCAAGCGGCGTGGGAATTGGCGACGGCCATGCCAATGCCAAGCAAGATCAACACTGGAAAGTAAAGTAAGCGGCGCGGCCAATCTTTATACAAGACCACTTGTCCAAAGGCAAAAGCCAATGCCGGGCCAAAACCTGCGAGGCCGATCCAGCCCCATTGAATAGGCAACACGCTGGGCCACATCACTAGCGGGCCACTCAAGAGCAAAGCGAGCAACATCAGCGGGTGCGGCAAATAACCGAGGAGGTGTAAGCCCGCTTGGAGTTTGTTGATCACCGGTAATGGGGTCTGCCACACGCGCCAGCCCAATTTGCGCCAGACCTGAAAAGCGCCCGTCGCCCAGCGTGATTGCTGGCGTTTGAAGGCTAAGACGGTGTCGGGGATTTCGGCGGGCGCGGTGACGTGCGGTAAATAAGCGATGCGCCAGCCTGCGAGTTGCGCGCGATAAGATAGGTCGAGGTCTTCGGCGAGGGTATCGCCTTGCCAGCCACCCGCCGCGATGAGGGCGGAGCGCCGCCACACGCCAGCACTACCGTTAAAGTTCAGCCACCAGCCCAACCGACTGCGCGTCATTTGGTCCACCGTGAAGTAACTATCGAGGGCCAACGCGGCGGCGCGCGTCACGCCATTGTGATCCGCGTTGAGATGCGTCCAGCGGGCTTGCGCCGCGCCTAAACCGGCATCGGCGAGCAGGGGTGGCAGAGCATGACGCAAAAAATCGGGGGGGGGCACAAAGTCTGCATCGAACACCACTAAGAATTCGGCGGTGGAATGCGCCATGCCTTCCGCCAGTGCGCCCGCCTTGAAGCCTGTGCGTTGTAAGCGATGGCGATAACGGATGTCACGCCCATGCGCTAACTGATACGCCACGCGCGTGCGCGCTAAAGCGGCGGTCTCATCCGTTGAGTCATCTAACACTTGGATCGAAAGTAAGTCGGGCGGATAGTCGAGGGCGCATGCGGCGTCAATGAGCCGCTCGACGACATAGCGCTCGTTATAGAGCGGCAGTTGCACCGTGACCGTCGGCCACTGCGCTGGGTGCGCCACGGGGGTGGGGCGTTCGCGCCGCCAAAGCCAAGCGGCCAACGCGGTGAGCGCCACCATATTGAAGCCAAACACCGCTAAGGCCAACACCGCGCCAAGGTAGCACCAGACGATAAAAGACATCACAGGGTCAAGAAGCACAAAACCCGCGACGACACATCGCGGGCTTGGGGAAGAGGGCGAGTAATTCCGATGAGGTTATTTTAGATTGAGGAGCTCAAACACTGAAATCGGCTGAGCCTTGCCTTTGACTTTAAGCGGCTCCATCGGGTTGACGACGACCATCGGTTGCACGCGGTCATGCACCGCGCCACTGATCACCACCCGCCCAGGGAGGCCATTTTCTTGCAAGCGTTTAGCCGTATTCACCGTGTCGCCGATGATCGTGTAATCCAACCGATCTTTCGTGCCGACCAAGCCCACCACTGCCTCCCCTAAATGCACAGCGATGCGGAAAGACAAGCGGAATTGCGGCTCCATTTCTTCATGCAACGCGAAAATATCATCGCGCATTTGAATAGCGGCGCGGATAGCGCGTTCGGTGTGGTCGGGTTGATCGTCGGGGGCGTTGAAAAACGCCATCACGGCATCGCCGATAAATTTATCTACCGTGGCTTCTTGGAGCAACATCGCTTCGGCGGCGGTGCCCACATACCGATTCAAGATCGCGATCAACACTTCCGGGTCGAGCGTTTCACTGAGGGAGGTGAAGCCTTGAATGTCGGCGAAGACGATGCTCACCTCTTTGCGGTCGCCGCCGAGAGCGAGCGTCTCTAAGTTGAGCCGCTCCACTACTGCCGGTGGCACCATGCGCTTGAAGACTTCAAACTTGCCTTGCAAGCGTTTAGTCTCGGTCATGTCATCCAGCACAATGGCGAGGCCTTGCGTGCCTTGCCCAGAATTTTTGAGCGGCGCGACGTTCATGTTCCAGTTGACCGCGCCGCGCTCTGGAAAAATGGGGCGGAGCTCGTGGCCGATCACCGCGCGCTGGTCGCGGCGCACATTCCGCAAGACGTGCGCGACGGCCTCCACTGGCAAGGGCATGGCCTCGGCGAAGGGCTTACCTTTCAACTCGGCTTCCGTGCGGCCTAAGATGAGCTCGGCGGCGCGGTTGCAGAGGATGATGAGATCGCTCACATCCGTCGTGATGACGCCCGAGGCAATCGAGGCGAACACGTTGTCGAGCAAGTTTTTGAGTTCGGATACTTGTTGAAATTGGCGCGCGTTCTCGATGGCGATGGCGGCCTGATTGGCGAAGGAGGCTAATAAGTCGCGTTCCTTTTCGCCAAACAAACCGGTGCGGATGCGATTGTCTACATAGATCACGCCAGTTACCACGCTCTTGTATTTGAGCGGCACGCACACGATAGAGCGCAGGTTGTAGCCAATGACGCTCTCTTGCGCTGAGAAGCGCGGGTCGGCCTGCGCGTTGGTCGTGACGACCGGTTGGCCACTCTTGGCGACCTCACCCAAAATGGAGCGGCTGACTTGAAATTCGTTTTTTTCCAGCGACTCGCGATCTACATTGCGCGCAATGCGGAATTGCAATTCGCCTTGGTCATCCTTAAGCATCAAGAACCCCCGCTCGGCCCCGGTCAGGCGGATGATGGTGTCCATCACTTCACTGAGCACGGTCGTCAGGTCGAGCGACGAATTGATGACGTTGGACGTGTCGGCGAGGGCGCGTAGGCGCGAGACCTCGGTTTCTTCGGCGGCGACAGTTTTTTGCGTGTTGAGCAGGGTGTCGCGTAGTTGCGACAAGCCTTCCATCACTCCCGGGGGGAAGCCCATGCCCGATTTGGCCAGAACCTCTTTTTGGCTGGTGAGGAGAGACTTGATGTCGGCGGCCAATTTGCTCAGGTCGCCCAATTGTTTGCTGGGGAGGATGGGCTGAGGAGTTGTCACGTGGGCATTATACGTCAAGGGCAGGGGATTGGCAAAATTTTGGGTGTTTGGGCATTGCCAAAACCTATCCGCCTCGCTATAATGCCTTGACTATGGGCGGTTAGCTCAGTTGGTTAGAGCGCCGCGTTGACATCGCGGAGGTTCACAGGTTCGAGCCCTGTACCGCCCACACCCTCCCGCTACAGGCGGGAGGTTTTGTTTAAGGTGCAGGTTGATTGAAAATCTCTCATGCTTTGAGTGTATACTCTGTTCATCTCAAACCACACCCGTTCAAAATTAAATTGTCGCCTTTCTAAACACTCATGAACCTCCGCACGATTACCTATTTTGTGGATCCCGCTTTCCCGCTCTCTGAAGAGCGCTTAACCGTGGCGGGCAAAACCATCGCTGAGATCAAAGAAGTTTTGGAAAAGGCGGGCTACACCATACAAACGGTACGGCTGGCCTCGGCACCGTTCCCCGATGTATTGGGTAACGATGCCAATAAATCGGATAAGGCGGTGGCCTTCGCGCACGCGCTGGAAGAAGCCTGTTTTTTTAATCGGATTGACTATGCCACCCTTGGCCCAGCGCGCCCCGCCGACGCCCCGGCCTGGTATGCGGTCATCCCCGAGGTAATCAATGCCACCGAAAATATCTTCGCCTCGGCCGTCATCGCTGACCCGCTAACTGGGGTAAGTTTGTCAGCCGTGCGGTGGGCCGCGGAGGTGATTCATCATTGCGCGCAAGTGCGCCCAGATGGGTTTGGCAACTTGCGTTTCGCGGCCCTCGCGAACATCCCAGCGGGCGTGCCGTTTCTTCCGGCGGCTTATCACGATGGCGGTGTGGCGGCGTTTTCGATTGGGGTCGAAGCGGCCGAGATCGCCGTCAGCGCCTGCGCCCAAGCGGAGAACTTAGCTGAGGCGCGCGCGATCCTCATCCGCGAGGTAGAACTACATGGGCAACGGATCGCTAACGCCGTGCGAAAATTTAGCGGCGGGCGCGGCTTGCGCTTTCACGGGATAGATTTTTCGCTCGCGCCTTACCCCGAAGACGCGCGCTCCTTAGGCACGGCGCTCGAGCGACTGAACGGACATAAGGTCGGTGAGAAAGGTACCCTGGCGGCGGTGGCCTTCCTCGCGGATGCGCTGGACCGTGCCAAGTTTAAGCACGTCGGCTTTTCGGGGGTGTTCTTGCCCGTATTTGAAGACTCGGTGCTGGCGGCGCGTTCCAAAGCGGGCTTGCTGACGGTGAATGATTTGTTACTCTATTCGGCCGTCTGCGGCACAGGCTTGGACACCGTGCCCCTGCCGGGCGACACGGATGCTGACACGTTGGCGGCGATCTTATTGGATTTAGCGGCGCTGGCTTTGCGCCTCAACAAGCCGCTCACCGCGCGCCTCATGCCCATCCCCGGCAAAAATGCGGGTGATGACGTGTCATTCGATTTCCCTTTCTTTGCCCCGGCGCGCGTGCTAAACGTGCGCTCTAGTGGCCTCGGCGGATTGTTTGCGAGCGAAGAGGCGTTTGATTTAGCGCCGCGGTCGAGGTAAAAAACGGCGAGGTCGGTGAAGACCTCGCCGTTTTTTTTGCCATTTCTATTGCCCCTCCTCCAACACATCTGTGACATCGGGCAACTCCAACGTCTCGTCCACCGTTCCGTCGCCTCCCCGATCGACATCTAACTCCATGGGCTGTTCGTTCCCCGGCCATTTCAGATAATCCACGTAGATCACATCATCTGGGTCGAGGCTCACATCGTCGGTGCCAAAGATCTGCTCGCTAGTGTCGTCATACTTCACCATATACAAACTGTAGCTAGCCGACACCGTGTTATCAATGCTGTCGAGGCTGAGCCAACCTTCTTTGGTGTCCAGCGACAAATTCAACGCCTGATCGGGGCCGAGTTCGTAGCCTTGCACTGCAAAGAGATAATCGGCGGCGGTGGTTTCAATGCCAACCAACATTACCGGCGTCTCGGCGGTCTCCGTGCGATAGGAGAGGAAACTGCCATCCGGCGCGATGTCTAAGGTGTCTACTTGGCCCGGCTCCAAATAAATGTCGCTGACTTCCAAGACATAGCCCGGCCCGATGAACGTGACCGTGGTCGTGGAGGGTTCGGTGAGGCGGTCGCCGTTGATCTCTATCGTGAAGTCCACGTTTACGGGCAGATAGTAAACAGGCTCAGCGTTGGTGTTCCATACATCCACGCCAAACTTGTTGGCGTTGGAACGCGCGCCGGGGATTTCGTTGACAAACTTCCCTTCCCGAAAGCCGATGCTCTGCCCGTCGAGATCAGTGATGAGCAGGTCGCCCGCGCCCTCGAGCCAGACCTGATTGAACTTCATCGTGTCGGCCGCGGGATATGAGATGAGTGTGTTCTTGCCGCCAGGGGCGCTGGCCGAACCTGACTCGGCACAGAAGGGGCAAGCCTGTTGACCCAAGCGTGGTTCAATCGCGGCGAGTTCTAGGGTAAACGATTCCGCATCGCCTTCATAATCATCAGCAGGTTCGGAGGGGTTGGTCGAGCCCGAATAGCGCCAGGTGTCGGCGTTGGTGTCAATCTCAATCGCGCGCGCCGCGCCCGGGTAGTTGTTGTCGTAGATCATGATCCAATAAATGCCACCGCCGCGATCTTCAATGGCATACGGCGTGACGGCATGGCCGCCCGTCATGTCACGCTTGTAGAAACCCACCGCATAGGTATTGCTACCCGATGGCCCGGCCTCAAACGCAGTGAACAAGGTGTTGAGGATGCCTTTGGGCGTTTGTTGCACGATGCCTTCACGCGCGGGTAAGGTGGCCTGTGTGGTGAACCAATAAGCGATCTCGCGCTGTAGGTCGGCATTACCAGCGATAGAGAGTTCGGGGGTTGTATCAGCACCATAGTTCGTGGGGGTGAGGCGCTTGGTGTAGAGCAAATTGCTCAAGACCGCCATGCCCTCGCAATGCCCGCCGCCCATGCTTTGGTTAAGCGACTCCATCCATTGCTTACCGGCCGGGGTGAGAACGCAGGTGTCGCCGGCCATCGTGGCACAGACCTGATCGCCAAACATGCGGCGTATATCGTCGGCGGTTAAATCAACTGCGGTGGCTTCACTGCCATAATTCGGAAAACTAAAACCATCATAGTCGGGGCGGAAACCGAGGTCAGCGACATAGGTTCCGCTAGTATCAAAACTCCCCTCGCCCGAAGCGCCAATGCCGCGATTTCCGACGTTAGGTGTTGGGGAAGTTTCTTCGACGGGCGCGGTGGGCTCCTCTGGGGCCGAGGTGGGTTGCTCGACGGGTGGGGCGCTGGTATTTTGAGGGGCAGGGGTGGGGCTGTCTTCATCGCTCCCGCAGGCGGATAAGACCAACACACCGATCAGGACGAGGTGACTCAGACGAAGGATAAATGAAAGTTTTGGCATAAGCGCTCCTGAGTGAAATGGGTGGCGCGATTATATAGTGAACTAAAAAAATCTTCCCCTATCTGCGAGTATAATCCCCCAAAAGGAACCCCTCATGCAAACAGATGAAACTTTCTTAGTGCTCGGCGGGGGCGGCATGATCGGCGCGCAGATCGTCCACCAAATCTCACGCCACCTCGCACCGCGCCGCATCATTGTCGCCTCGCTTTATCAACAAGAAGTGCGCGAGGCCATCGAACAATTTGAAAAAGAGTTTCCCGACGTGCATTTCATTGGCTTTTGGGGCGATGTGTTTTTGCGGACCGAATGGAATTCGGGCGACCGCCGCAAGAAGATCACCCGCGCGCGGCTGGTGCAAGTGGCGGAACACCGCGCCGAACTCTATGAAGATTTATTCGGCGATCTGGAGGGGGCGTATCAACGCTCGCAGTTGGCGCAACTGATCCTCGAACACAAGCCGGATATCGTGGTGGATAGCATCAACACCGCCACTGCGATCAGTTATCAAGACATTTACAGTGGCTCGGTGATCGCGCGCAAAAACTGGAAGGCCCTCAAGGCGCACGTGGCGGCGGGCGAGTTGGTAGATGCGAAGAACGCGCTTGACCCCACCGAACGCGCGCTCGAAGCGCTGCTCATCTCACAATCGGTACCGCAACTCATCCGGCACGTCATTGTCACCCATCGCGCCATGTGCGAGGCCGGCACGCGCCTCTACCTAAAAGTTGGCACTACCGGCACGGGCGGCATGGGCTTGAACATCCCCTATACCCACTCGGAAGACAAACCCTCGGCGAAGTTGATGACGAAGACGGCTATCGCTTTCGCGCATACAGGGTTGATGTTCTTGATGGCGCGCACGCCCAATAGCCCAGTGGTCAAAGAAGTGAAACCCGGCGCAATGGTGGGTTATGCTGACATTACGCGCCGTTCCATCCGGGAGCGCGGCGAACCGGTGCATGTGTTTGATAGCCATCTGGAACCGCTCGGCGAGGCGCTGGTGTTGCATCAGCCACCCGAGGACTACACCGATCTCGGCAAGCTCCAAATGGTGGTAGTGGACACGGGCGAGAATGGCTTGTTCACGGCGGGCGAGTTTGAAGCCATCACGCACTTACGCCAAATGGAGTTCATCACCCCGGAAGAGATCGCGCGGCAATGCGTCTTGGAGATCAAAGGCAGTAACACCGGCTACGATGTGATCGGCGCGATTGATGGCGCGGTGATGAACCCGACCTATCGAGCCGGCTATTTGCGGCATTTCGCCCTCACTGAAATCGCGCAACTGGAAAAAGAGACCGCCTCTCACTCGGTGGCGCTTGGCCAACTCGGCCCGCCCGAACTCGGCAAGTTGTTGTGGGAAGCGCATCTGCTCAAGTTGAAGTTTGGCACGCTCAACGCGGTATTAGAACAAAGCGCCGAGACCCTCGCCACCGAGACGTTTGCACTGGTGCAGAGTGATGAGAACTTGCGCCAAACGCTCACTTCGGTCGGCTTGCCTGTGCTGACGCCAGACGGACAGTCACTCATTCGCGGGCCGTATATCCGCATTCCCGAAGTGGCCGGCGCGAACCAAGTGCCGCTCACCCCGGACAACGTTAACCTGTGGGCAGGCAAAGGGTGGGTGGACTTGCGCCCGCAAAATTTTGAGCGTTGGCGCGAGCGCTTCCAACGGATGCAACGCGAGGCCCATCGCATTCGCGGGCGCGGCTCGGCGGCCATCACCCGCGAGGCGTATCTCTCGGATGACATCTCCATCGGCGCAGTAGCGGGATGGATTTTCAACAATGAGGCCGGTGGGTATCGGATTAAGTGAAGTTGGCGCGGCGAGGATGCTCGCCACTCATACTGCATTTACTACAACTTGTTCCTGAGGCGACTTTATGATTCGTGGCAAAAACATCACTCTCCGTACTGTTCGTGATACAGACCTCGACGCACTCTACGACTTATGGAGCGATATTTCCAATCGCGGTGACTACTATCCCACTGAACTCCCCTCTCAAGTCGAATTCAAAAAGCGCTTTCAAGAGCATGGGATGTTGGAAGAAACGAAAGGCACATTCCTCATCTGCGCGGAAGATCAGATCATCGGCGCGATCTCGTACTTTGGGGCCATGTATTACAACGGGTTGGAGATCGGCTACATCCTCTTCGACACCGCCCGCCGCAACAAAGGCTATATGACCGAGGCGGTAGGGTTGATGGTCAAATATCTTTTTGACGCCAAGAAAATTAATCGCTTGCAACTCACCGTCATTCGCGGCAATGTGGCCTCGCGGCGGGTGGCGGAGAAGAGTGGCTTTCAATTCGAAGGCGTGGTACGTGGCGCGATCTTCCAGCGGGGCGAAAACCGCGACTTGGAACTGTTTTCGCTGTTGCGCGCGGAAGCGGCTGGGCGTTGATATGTCCCCCGTCACTTTTGAATGCCAGCAACTCATTCCCTATTCTGAAGTTCAATTGCGAGCGGTTATTGCCGACACCGAACGCTGGCGCGAGTTTCAGGGTTACGGTTTTCTGCCGGGCATCGAAAGCGCGACGTATGAGAAACGCACCGAGGCCATGGTCGGTTCGCGCATCCGGGTGCGTAACCGCGATGGTTCGGGGCATGTCGAGGAAATCTATCGTTGGGCGGTGGGGGAGGGAGTGGCGATGAAGTTCACCGAGTTCACACCGCCGCTCAACCAGTTAGCGACGCACTTCACTGAAGAGTGGTCGTTTCAATCAGCGGGGAATGGGTCAACCCAGGTGACCCGCAAATTCCAACTCTTCCCCCTCCGTGCCACTACCCGCCCGATCCTGTGGCTGATCGCGCTGGTGCTTAAGCAGGCAATAGCGAAAAATCTGCGCGAGATGGCTGAGCCGAAGTAGTATTACCCTACCACTGCCCGCACTTCCTTTACCACGCTTTCTAATTCCGCCTCAGTCAATTCAGGAAACATCGGCAAGCTAAAAATTTCGTGGCTGGCCTGTTCGGTGTGCGGCAGGCCACCCGGGCCGAGCAAGGCGCGCCCAGCGTACGCCGGTTGTTGGTGGATCGGCGTGGGATAGTGGATGAGCGTGCCGATGCCGCGCTCTTTGAGTTGGGCGCGTACTGCGTCACGGCGTGGGCTTCGCACGACATATTGATGGTAGACCGGCTCGGCCTCGGGGCGCGTGACGGGCAACATTAATCCAGTGTCGCGTAAGTGTTTATCATAATAACGTGCAATCGCGCGGCGGCGGGCGTTCTCTTCATCTAAGTAACGCAACTTCACGTTGAGCAAGGCCGCTTGCAACTCATCGAGCCGCGAGTTGAGGCCGGGGATGTCGCTGATGTAACGCTCGCGCCAGCCGTATTCGCGCAACAATTTCAACCGCTCGGCGAGTTCGGGGCGGTTGGTCGCCACTGCGCCGCCATCACCGAGCGCGCCTAAGTTCTTGGTAGGGTAAAAACTAAACGCGGCGATGTCGCCCCACGTGGCGACTTGCTTCCCTGCCCAGCGCGCGCCGTGCGCCTGTGCACAATCTTCGATCACCAACAATTCGTAACGCCGCGCGATCGCCATGATGGCGGGCAGTTCCGCTGGATGACCATAGAGGTGAACCGGGATCACCGCGCGGATGCGTTGTCCAGTTGGGAGAGGCGTTTTAAGCGCGTCTTCTAAACGTTGTGGATCAAGTGTGAAAGTTTTTGGATCGACATCCACTAAGACCGGCGTGGCGCCAGCCAACTCAATGGCGGCAACCGTGGCGACAGCGGTGTTAGAGACGGTGACAATCGCATCGCCCGCGCCGAGGCCGCAAGCGCGCACCGCCAAGTGCAACGCATCGGTGCCACTGGCGACTCCCGCCGCGTGCGCTAGGCCTAAATAATCGGCGAAGGCGCGCTCAAATTGTTTCACTTGTTCGCCGAGGATGTACCAGCCGCTTGCTAAAGTGGTCGCGAGGGCGGCATCAATCTCGGTTTGGTGGGCAAGGTAGTTGGCTTTGGGGTTGGATTGAGGGATCATTTAAAAGGATGAAGGCTGGCCGTCCCCCCCTTGGGCCTAGTGTTGATTAACTTCCCACGCTCAAGTCGCCGATGAGTAAGTGAGCGCGGAGTGTGAGGCGATGGGGTTGAGTAGAAAAATTGGGAGTGACCCATTCGTTTGCGGCGGTGTGGATGAAACGTTGCTCGTCTATGTCGAGGTCGCTTAACCCATAGGTCGTGACCAATATCTTGAGCCCCATGCCCTCCGGTACATGCACGG
>Ga0315912_10000642_pt1 | contig 57385 bp, 42 predicted proteins | sample VfabasoilMG_FD_204469 | JGI IMG/M metagenome (GOLD analysis project Ga0315912, IMG submission 204469) | Garden soil microbial communities collected in Santa Monica, California, United States - V. faba soil | ecosystem: Environmental > Terrestrial > Soil > Garden | place: USA: California...
CGTCGCGGGCCGGGGGCCCCCCGCCGGCCCGCGGCGCGGGGTACGCGATGCGGAGCACGCGCTGTGGCGGCATGCGTTGGATCTCGCCTCGGGCCTGGATCTGGCATTCGGGTCCCTTCAGACAAAGAGAGACCAGGTCTGCGTGCCTGAAGGGGCGCGAATGCCAGATCCAAGCCCGAGGCGAGATCCAACGCATGCCGCCACAGCGCGTGCTTCGCATCGCGTACCCCGCGCGGAGGCCGGGCGGAGGACCGCCCGGCCTCCACGCGGGGTCTTATTCATGGAAGCAACGGGGAGGTGAGGGGCAACGGCGAGATGGAAGAGAGGGAGCGTGGGTAGGATGCGCGGATGGAAGGTGTGAGGGTTGAGATCCACCTCGGGGACAACCTCGAGGTGATGGCGCGGTGGCCCGGGGAGGGGTTCGGGATGATCTATGTCGATCCGCCCTTCAACACCGGGAAGCGGCAACGGCGGGCGCGCTTGAGCACGGTGCGGGATGCGGCGGGCGATCGGGTCGGGTTTCATGGGTTGCGGTATCGGACCAAGGTGCTCGGGTCGCGTTCGTTCGCGGATACGTTCGATGACTACCTCGGCTTCCTCGAACCGAGGTTGGTCGAGGCGCATCGGTTGCTCGCGCGGGATGGGAGCTTCTTCCTCCATCTCGACTACCGGGAAGTGCACTACGCCAAGGTGCTGTGCGACCAGATCTTCGGGCGCGCGTCGTTCTTGAACGAGATCATCTGGGCCTACGACTACGGCGCTCGGACACGCAGCAAGTGGTCGCCGAAGCACGACACGATCCTCTGGTACGCCAAGAACCCCGCGCACTACGTGTTCGACCTCGAAGCCGCCGACCGCATCGAATACATGGCGCCCCGTCTGGTCGGCCCCGCGAAGGCGCGGCGCGGGAAGACGCCGACCGACACCTGGTGGCACACGATCGTCTCCCCGACAGGCAAGGAGAAGACGGGCTACCCGACCCAAAAACCCCTCGGCGTGCTCGAGCGCCTGGTCAAAGTCCACTCCCGCCCCGGCGACAAACTGCTCGACTTCTTCGCCGGCAGCGGCACCTTGGGCGAGGCGGCGGTGCGCCACGGCCGCTCCGCGGTGCTGGTCGACTCGAGCCGCGCCGCGGTCGAGGTGATGGCCAAGCGCCTGGCCTTCGCGCGGCCGACGTTGCACGGCTTCACGCCGCGCGGCGGCAAGCGGGCCGGCGGCAAGCGCGTCGTCGGCAAGCCCGCCTGACGCGCTGCGCCCCGTCGCGGAGGACGCACGCTCGGTGCATCCCCCGCGAGCGGGCTGGCGTCACTTCGCCGCCGGTGTCGCCGGTGCCGCCGGGCCCGCCGGTTGAACCAGCGGCGCCCCGTCGATGTCGAGCTCGATCACCTCGCCGTAGCCGAGCTCCTTCAGGCCGGGCAACACGCGCGCCTTGTCCCCGACGACCAGGATCAGCATCCGGTCGGGGTGGATGCGCTGTTGGGCCAGCGTCCCGAGCTGCGCCGTCTTGATCTGGCCCAGTTGCGTCAGGCGTCGCGCGGCGAAGTCGTCGGCCCAGCCGAAGCGCGACACGCTGTTGACGTAGCCCGCGAGCGCCATGGTCGACTCGTACTCGCGCGCCGCGCTCTGCGTCATCGCCTCGCGCGTGAAGACCAGCTCCTCTTCCTTCACGCCCGTGCGGATGCCGGTCAGTTCCTTCATGAACTCCTGGACCGACTCCTTCGTCACCTCGGTCTTGACCCCGGCCGAGGCGCTGAAGGCCCCGACCTCGCTGGACGTCTCGAAGCTCGAGCGCGCGCCGTAGGTGTAGCCGTGCGTCTCGCGCAGGTTCATGTTGATGCGGCTGGTGAAGCTGCCGCCCAGGCCGTAGTTCAGCACCTGCGCCGGGTAGTAGTCGGCGTCGTTGGCCGCCAGCCCCAGGTGGCCGATGCGCAGTTGCGACTGCGGCGCGCCCGGCTTGTCGACCAGGTAGACCGTCGTCTTGTACACCTGCGGCGGCGGGGCCGGCCGGTCGGCCGAAGCCTCGACCGCGCCCGAGGCCTGCCAGGCCGAGGTCAGCGGTTGCATGAGCTGCGCGACCGCGCGCGCGTCCTTGGAGCCGACGTACACCAGGCGCGCGCCGCGCGGGTTGGCGTGGTGTTGCCAGTACTCGCGCACGTCCGCGACCTGCGCGGCGGAGATGCTCTCCTGCGTGCCGAGCGACGGCCGCCCCTGCACGCGGCCCGCGCCCCACAAGAGGCGCCGGAAGACCTGGTCGGCGACGGCTTCGATGCGCTCGCCGCGCGTGTCGATCGCCACCAGCCGCTCCTTCTTCAAGCGTTCGAAGTCGGCGCCGTCGAAGCGCGGGTGCAGCACCACATCGGTCAAGAGCGCCACCGCCTGCTCGAGCGTCTTGTCGAGGCACGAGAGCGTCAGCGCGATCTCCTCGTCCGTGGCGCGCGCGCTCAGCGTGGCACCCAGCTCGTCGAGCCGCTGGTCGAACTCGACCGCGCCCAGCGACTTCGTGCCCTCGGTCAGCATCGCGGCCGCCAGCGAGGCCAGGCCGGCCGTCGCGGCCGTCTCGTGCTCGCGCCCGGCGGGCACGTAGAGCGAGAGCGTCGTCAGCGGCGCCTCCTTCCACTGCGTGCCGCTGGCGGCGATGCCGTTGCCGAGCTGGCTGTGCCAGAGCTTGGGCGCGCGGAACACCGGCGCCGGCCCGGCGGCGGGCTTGCGCGTGCGGTCGAGCTCGGGGCCCGCCTTCCAGGTGGTCTTGGGCGACTCGATCGCCGCCGCGGCCTCGATCGTGCGCGCCGGACGCGCCTTCTCCTTCGCCAGGCGCTCGGCCGCGGGTTCGGCTGCCGCCAGCTGCGGCTGGCCCTTCGGCACGGTCGAGACCGACAGGCTCGGCCGGTCGATCAGGTATTCGCGCGCCACGCGCAGCACGTCCTCGCCGGTCACCGCCAGGTGGCGCGCGACGGTCTTGACGTGGTGGTTGGGGTCGCCGTTGAGCGCGAGGCCCTGCGCCAGCATGCCCGTGCGCGAGCCGACCGTCTCCAGGCGCCGCACCTGGCGCGCCTCGTAGACCGTCTTGGCGTTGGCCAGCGCCTCGGCGTCGACGCCCTTAGACACGACCGCCGCAAGCAGCTCGCGCGCGCGCGCCTCGAGCGTGTCGAGCGCGACGCCCGGCTGCGGCCGCAGCGTGATCTCGAACACACCCGCCAGCTCCTCGGTCGAGTGGCCCGCGCTGACCTGCGTCGCGAGCTGCGCGTCGATGGTCAGCGCCTTGTCGAGCACCGAACCCTTGTTCGAGGACAGGATTGCCGCCAGCATGTCGAGCGGCGCGTCGTCGGCGTGGTGCGCCTCGACCGTCGGCCAGACCAGCGTCAGCTGCGGGTGCTGCACGCGGTCCTCGGTGACGACGCGGCGCGAGGCCGCCAGCGTCACCGGCCGCGGCGCGGGTGCGGTCACGGCCGCGCCGGGCGCGATGCCGCCGAAGTACTTGCGCACCAGTTTCTCGACCTCGGCGCGCTGCACGTCGCCGCCGATCGCCAGCGTGGCATTGTTCGGCACGTACCAGGTCTTGAAGAAGTTCGCCACGTCGTCGAGCGTCGCGGCCGAGAGGTCCTTCATCGAGCCGATCGTGGTCCACGAGTAGGGGTGCTCCGGCGGGTAGAGCGTCTCCTTGATCACGCCCTCGGTCTGCGCGTAGGGCTGGTTCTCGTAGTTCTGGCGGCGCTCGTTCTTGACCACGTCGCGCTGGTTGTCGAGCTTGGCCTGCGTCATCGCCGGCAGCAGGAAGCCCAGGCGATCGGATTCCAGCCACAGCGCCAGCTCGAGCTGGTTGGCAGGCAGCACCTCGTAGTAGAGCGTGCGATCGGAGTTGGTCGTGCCGTTGAGCGTGCCACCCGCGCCCTGCACATGCTTGAAGTGCGCGTCGTCGCCGACGTTCTGCGAGCCCTGGAAGAGCATGTGCTCGAACAGGTGCGCGAAGCCGGAGCGGCCGGGCTCCTCGCGCGCGCTGCCGACGTGGTAGACGACGTACACCGCGACCACCGGATCGGAATGGTCCTCGTGCACGACGACCTTCAGGCCATTGTCGAGGGTAAAGGTCTGGCAGGGGATCTCGAGTCCCTGCGCGAAAGCCGGCACGGCGGCGCACAGCGGGGCCAGGACGATGCAGCGCATCGGACGCTCCTTGTCGATGGGGGGAGTGGGAAAGGAACGCGCGCGAGCGTACCCGCGCGCCCGGTCGACGCGCGAGCGGGGAACGTGGCTCTTACCGCGCAGCACCGCTATCCTGCCGCGCGTCCCCCGAGCAGGAGTTCCACGTGCGCCTCGTCCCCCCCGCGTCGTGCGCCGCTTTGGCGCTGTCTTCCCTCGTCGCGGCCCAGCTCCCGACGCGGCCCGACGTGCACCTGGGCCACGCGCTGGGCGCCGATTTCGAGCTGCCCGACTGGGGCCAGGTGCGCGGCTACTTCGCCAAGCTCGACCAGGAGAGTGCGCGCGTCACGGTCTCCAAGGTCGGCACGACCACCGAGGGCCGCGACTTCGTGCTGGCGGTGATCACCAGCGAGACCAACCACGCCCAGCTCGACCAGCTCAAGCGCTACGCGGCGATCTGCCACGATCCGCGCGGCCGCTCGCCCGAGGAGCAGAGCGCCGCCCTGGAGCACGGCAAGCCGATCGTGTTCATCTCCTGCGCGATGCACGCCACCGAGTGCGCCTCACCGCAGTTCGCGATGCAGTTCGCCTGGGAGCTGGCGACCTCGGACGAGGAGCCCTACCGCTCGGCGCGCGAGAACTGCGTGGTGCTCCTGGCGCCCAGCCTCAACCCCGACGGCCTCGACCACGTCGTCGAGTGGTACCGCCGCACGGTCCACACGCCCTACGAGAACGCCGAGCTGCCCAAGCTCTACCAGTACTACTGCGGTCACGACAACAACCGCGACTGGTTCGCGCTGACGCAGGCCGAGACGAGGATCGTGACGCGCCTCCTCTATCACGAGTGGCGTCCGCAGGTGTACTGGGACGTGCACCAGCAGGGTTCGACGCAGGAGCGCCTGTTCGTGCCGCCCTTCCGCGACCCGCTCGACCCGAACCTCGACCCGGGCATGGTGTGCGGCATGAACCTGCTCGGGACGCGCGCGCAGTTCGACCTCACGCGCGAGGGCAAGACCGGCGTCGCGACCGGCGGCACCTACGACATGTGGTGGAACGGCGGCAACCGCAACGTCCCGGTGCGCCACAACATCGTCGGCCTGCTGACCGAGGCGGCCTCGGCGCAGCTGGCCTCGCCGCTGTTCGTGCCGCTCTCGCGCCTCTCCTCGCCGACCGGCGCCAAGGAGTACCGCGCGTCGAACGCGTTCCCCGCGCCCTGGCCGGGCGGCTGGTGGCGCATCGGCGACATCATCGCCTACGAGCTGGCCTTCGGTCGCTCGCTGCTCGGCTCGCTGGCGCGCGAGCGGCGCTTCTGGCTCGCGAACCAGCTCGAGGCGGCCGGGCGCACGGTGCGCGGCGAAGTCCCGGGCGCACCCGCGGCCTGGGTGATCCCCGCGACCAACGCCGAGCGCGGCGCGACGCTGCGGCTGGCGGACATCCTGCTGCAGAGCGGGGTCGAGCTCGACGCCGCGCAGGAGAGCTTCACGCTCGAGGGACGCAGCTGGCCCGCGGGCTCGCTGGTGATCCAGGCGGCGCAGCCGTACATGCGCCACGTCAAGGACCTCTTCGAGGTGCAGGAGTACCCGCAGGGCGACCCGCCCTACGACGTCGCGGGCTGGACGCTGCCGGCGCTGTTCGGCGTCGACGCGGCCGAGCTGCACGCGCCGGTCGGCGCCAAGCTCGCGCGCCTGAAGGACCTGGCGGCGGTCGAGAAGGCGCTGGGTGAGGCGCCCGCCAACGGGCTCGGCCTGCGCGACAGCGCGGCCTGGAAGCGCGTCTTCGCCAGCCTGGCGCAGGGCGAGCGCTGGCACGTCGGCCAGGACAAGCAGCGCCGCGCCGTGTTCGCCGCGGGCGCCGCGCCCTCGGGCGGTGTCTCCAGCTCCTCCGCGTCGGACAGCGCCCCGAACCTGTCGCGCCTGCCGCGCATCGGCGTCGTCGCGCCCTGGTCGGGCAGCATGGACGAGGGTTGGATGCGCTGGGTCTTCGACAGCTTCGGGCTGAAGTTCGCCACGCTGCGCTACGAGACGCTGCGCGCCGGCGACCTGCGCTCCTTGTTCGACGTGATCGTGCTGCCCAGCCTCGGCGAGCGCGAGCTCGACCACGGCCGCGCCGAGGGATCGGTCTTCGACGAGCTCGCGGGCGGGCTCGATCCCGAGGGCGCGATCGCGGTCGAGGAGTTCGTGCGCGGCGGCGGCACGCTGGTCGCGACCGGCAGCGCCTGCGACTGGACGATCGGGCTGTTCAAGCTCGGCTTGACCGAGACCACGACCGGCGCCGAGGCCAAGGACTTCAGCTGCCCGGGCAGCGTGCTGCGCACGATCCCCGAGGCGAGCGAGTTCACCGCCGGCCTGGACGACTCGGTGGCGATCTTCGGCTCGAACCCCAAGGCCTGGAAGGTCGCCGGCAACGCGGCCGAGGTGCTGCTGCGCTACGCGCCGACGCGCACGCTGATCTCGGGCTACCTGATGAAGCCCGAGGCGCTCGCCGGCCAGGCCGCCTGGGTGCGCGCGACGCACGGCCAGGGTGCGGTGCACCTGTTCGGCTTCCGGCCGCACTACCGCGGCTGGTCGCAGGCCGCTTTCCAGCTCTTGTTCCGCGCGCTGCTGTTCGAGCGGCGCGGCGCGTGAGCTCGGGCGGCGCGCGCGCTAGGCTCGCGGGACCGATGCGCCTCGTCCCGCTGCTCGCCCTGTCCCTCGGATCGCTCAGCGCGCTCGCCTGCCGCAGCGAGCACGGCCTCGACCGCCCGCCGCCGGGCTACGTCGAGCCGCCGCCGGTCGAGCGCACGCAGCAGCGCGTCGATCCGAAGACCGGCAAGGTGACGCACGCCTGGAACGAGATCACCTTCCCCAACCGTCCGCCGGTCAAGCACGGGATCGAGGCCAAGTTCAGCTCGAACGGCGTCAAGGTCAGCGAAGGCCAGTGGAACCAGGGCAAGAAGACCGGCACGTGGCGCTTCTACTACGCGAGCGGCGTGCTGAAGTCCGAGACGATCTACGCCGGGCCGAAGACGCCGGCGCAGATGACCTTCTGGCACGAGAACGGGCGCGTGATGCTGCAAGGGCCGGCGCTCGACGGCTCGCGCCACGGCCGCTGGCGCCACTGGACCAACGCGGGCCTGCTCGCGGAGGAAGGCGAGTACCAGGGCAGCCAGCGCGAGGGCACGTGGAAGATCTACAACGCCGACGGCACGCAGGTGACGGACGTCGTGTACTCGAAGAACCGCCGGGTCTCGCTGGGGGAGACGCGCCCCTGCGAACCGGTGCGGCTGGAGGCGGTGCCGTAGTGGACGCCGCGCCGCAAGGACAGCGCGCCGCGCGCTCGCGCTGGAGTGCGGTGTGCGTCGCCCTGGCGCCGTTCCTGGCGCTCGCACTGTTCGTGCTGTTGGTCGTGTCGAGGCACAGCGAGCTGGAGCTGGAGCTGCGCAAGCTGTGGATGCTCGGCGTGCTGCTCCTCGTCGCGGCGCAGGGGCCGTCGGTGGCGCTGACCACGGCCTGCGCTGCGGGACCGGTGGTCGAGGTGCTCGTCGGCGGCGCGCTGCTCTTGTGCTGGCTCGCGGCGCTGCGCTTCACGCGGCTGGGAGACGCGCCGCGCCTCCTGCTCGGGTTGCTGAGCTGTGCCTGGATCGGCGTGGCGCTGGTCATGCTGTATCCGCGGGCGCTCGCCACGTAGCGCTCAGCGCGTTCCGACGTAGCCGGTCGACACGACCACGTCGTCGTACCCGACGCGGCCCCAGTCGCGCCAGCGCTCGAAGCCGGCGCTGAAATGGTCGTCGCCTTCCGGACGGGCCGGAGTCTGAAGGGGAGCTGGGTCACCCCGAGGCGCGTCGCCGCTCGGGGCGAGGTTGCAGGCGGCGAGCAACAGGAGTGCGAAATCCGGAGCGCGCATGCCCGCCTGGCTACGCCTCCTCGAGCGCCTTGTCGAGCGTGCTCTGTCGCGCGCCGTCGAAGCTCCAGTTTCCGGAACCATGCAAGTTGGCCGCTGCGGATGCGCGCGCGACGCCGTGAACCCGACTTCTGTCCTCGACCCGACGCCGCGCCGCCCCTGGGCTGCCGCACTCGAGAGCCGCAACTTCCGCCTCTTGTGGCGCGGCCAGGCCTGCTCGCTGACGGGCACGATGATGCAGAACGCGGCGGTGCTGTGGCACGTGACCCAGCTCGCCGCCCCCGACCAGCGCGCCTGGGCGCTGGGGCTGGTCGGCCTGGCGCGCGTGATCCCGATCCTCGCCCTGGCGCTCTTCGCGGGCGTGCTGGCGGACGCCGTCGATCGCCGCCGCATGATGATGGGCACGCAGGTCGTGATGGCGCTGGTGGCCGTCTGTCTGTGGGCGCTGACGGCGACGGGCGAGGCCTCGCTCGAGGCGGTCCTGCTCTTGACGGCGCTGACTGCCGCGGCCGCGGCCTTCGACGCGCCCGCGCGCAGCGCGCTGGTGCCGACGCTGGTGCCCGCGCAGCACATCCCCAACGCCGTCAGCCTCAACACGACCATGTTCCAGCTGGCCTGCGTGATCGGTCCCGCGCTGGCCGGCATCGCGCTGGCGACCACGGACATCAGCTGGATCTACCTGGCGAACGCGCTGTCCTTCGCGCCCGTCGTGATCGGGCTCGCGTGCATGCGCAACCTGCCGGTGCGTCCGGCGGGCCAGCGCGTGCGGCTCGATCGCGCAGCGCTGGTCGAGGGCGTGCGCTTCTCCTTCTCGCAGCCGATCCTGCGCGGCTGCATCCTGGTCGACTTCGTGGCCTGCTTCTTCTCGGCCGCGACCGGCCTGCTGCCGCTGGTGGCGCAGGACCTGCTGGGCGTCGGGGCCGCGGGCTACGGCTGGTTGTACGCCGCGCCGTCGATCGGTGCCGTGCTGGCGAGCACCTGGATGGTGCGCCATGCCGACGGCATCCGGCGCCGCGGTCGCGTGATGCTGGGGTCGGCGGCCGCGCTCGGCTGCGCGACGGTGGGGCTCGGCCTGTCGCGCGAGTTCGCGCTGACCTTCGCCTGCCTGGCGCTGGTCGGCGCCGCGGACACGGTCAACATGGTGGTGCGCAACGTGCTGCGCCAGCTGATCACCCCCGACCGGCTGCGCGGGCGCATGAGCTCGGTCAACGTGATCTTCGGCCAGGGCGGGCCGCAGCTCGGCGAACTCGAGGCCGGCAGCGTCGCGCAGCTCTTCGGCGTGACGACCTCGATCGTGTCGGGCGGCCTGGCGTGCCTGCTCGGCACGGGCTGGATCGCCTGGTGCTCGCCGGCCCTGCGCGACGACGGTGTCGAGCACGTGCCGATGCCCGCGCCGGTGCCTGGGCGCATCTCCGTGCTGGTTCCACGCCCGCCCCTCACGCGGGCGTCGTGAGCCCAGCGCGGCCGGTGCACGTGCGCCGCTCAGTACGGCGTGCGATCCGCCTTGTGGAGCCAGGCCTCGAACACGCTCAGGGCCACGTCGCGCGAGGGTCCCGCTACCAAGGCAGCACGATGACCGTCGTTGACACGCTCCCGGGCTCGAGCACGACCGGGGCCGGCTGATCGACCACGGCCGTCATTCCGGGAAGCGAATCGATGAAGAGGTCGGCGGTACCGGCGCGCAGAGCTTCGAGCACGTAGGGCGCGCCCTTGAAGGCGACAAACGAAGTCCCAGGATTGCCGTGCAATCGAAAGACTGCCGAGCCCGCGTACTCCAGGCCTGATCGATCGCGGACTCCGACCAGAAGTGCTGCGCTCGCCCGCGCATCGACTACGTACTCGACCGGTGTCGCAGAGACGACCAAGAGCGTTTCGATGGCATCCGCGGGCCAGTAGTTCTGCACGTCCAGCGAGCGGAATCGAGCAGAGTACTGGCCGAAGGGGACTCCTGCGATCGTGCTGGAACGGGCCAGCGGCTTGCGGATCGGAACCCCGATCCGGAAGCCTGCTTCACCGCGCAGCAGAACCTCCCCGAGCACGGCTCCGGCACCAGAAGTGGGCTCGAGGTCGAGACTCGGACCATCGACCCGCACCGTTACCGTGCCCCAGCCCATCGCACGTGCATCCAGGCCGAGCATTACAGTCGGGGGGCGGCGCGCAATCCGTGGCACCTGCAGCCTCGTCCACACCGGTGCGTAGCCCGGCACCTCGACTTCGTAGACGACATCGAGCACGTCGACGTCCTCGCGCTCGTGGTTGAAGAGTACGAGTTGATCCGGCAGCGATGTGGGTCCGAGGCTGCTCGCCGAGTCGTCGAGGATCAGTTGGCATCCGGCAGGGACTCCACGAACGACCTCAGCCTCGGCGTGCGATTCGTCGTACCAGCCCGGCCCGCGGCCAAACACGTTGGAGCCGGTCCGCAGCGCGCCGCCCCCTGTTTCACGCAGTCGGACGATGCAGGCATGCACCGGGACGACCTCCAGCAACAGGGGCTCGTCGCCCGCCAGGGCCCCATGCACTTCGTGGAGGCAAGCGCCACCCTCCAGTGCAGCAGCAAGCGAATACCTGCGGCCAGGAATCGCTCCCGTCACAACGAAGCTGCCGTCCTCTCCGGCTCGCGCGGTCAGGAGATTTTCGGTCGGTAGCGCAGCTTCGATCAGACCCCGCTCGGCCGAGCTCGGCGCGTGACCGGTTCGCCATGCGCCGACGGTTGCTCCTGCCGCGGGGCGCTGACTCGCCTTCCAACGGACCTGGCCAACTATGCGGCCGGCGCGTTGGAGCACGATCCGGGCCTCCGCCGGTGCGCTGCCCTCAGGGAACTGGACGATGGCGTCGCGTGTGGCGAATCCTTGGGCCGCTGCCGAGATCCGTACTTCACCTGGGCGCCAGAGATCGAAGCGTGCCTGGCCCAGCGGATCGGTCTGCTCGGACTGCCGGACCTCGCCGTCCGAGCAGACGACGTGAGCACGCGCGATCGGCGAGAATTGCTCGTCGACCACGAGGAGGAGTATGGAGCCGGATCGCACGCCAGTGGCGGCGGCCGACTCCCGTAGAACCGGATGGGACTCGAGCGGGGCTACGGATGCGTCTTCGCCGAACTCCACTCTGCGCGGGATGGCGTCAGGGATGAAGGGGTGCTTGCGTGGGCGTAGGCTCGCATCACCCTCGACGCGGGTCCGGGTCGCGAGGATGAGCAGCACGCCGACTGCGATCAGTGAGAGCGCGAACAGAAGTCGTCGGTGGCGTGCTGCCCCCGGTGGGTGGACGCTCGAAGTCATGGATCAGCACGAGCCGCAGACAGGCTGATACTGCAGGGGCGTCGTGGGGTTGTCAGGGCACAACACGCAGGGCCCGGTCGTTGGACAGCTGGGGCAGTCACCATAGGTGATGGGCACTCCGCTGTCGTTGAGGACGACCGAGCAGCAGTTCGTATCCGGACATACCGTCCCACCGTTGCACGCACACGCGGTGATCTGGACACCATTGCAGGTGATGCTCCGCGACTTGCATGTCTTGGCAGCCGGACAGTCACCAGCGCAGGTCAGCGTCCAGGGCTGACCGACTGCGGTGCGGTTTGCACGCGTGCCCTTGCAGGGCGGATCCTCGAGGATCGCCGGCCGGGCGACCGGAGAGAAGCCGCTGACGAAGAACAGGCCAGACATCAATAGAACTCGAAGGATCATGGGCCCTCCGTCATCTAAGGAGAGGGTGATTGGCTCCCGCCGAACCCGGTTCCGACCCTACGGCGCCTCCCCGCTCGGGGCCAGTGCCAGCCCGCAGTCCGCGTACCCGCGTCCCGTTACTGAGGCTCGGAGGTGGGACCTGGGTCGTCGAGGGTTCGGATGTCCCACCGATCCGCCCGGACCCAGCATCAAGGGGCCGCGCTCAGTACGGCGTGCGATCCGCCTTGTCGAGCCAAGCCTGGAACACGCTCAAGGCCTCGTCGCGGCCCAACTGGACCATGGGCAGCTTGCGCTCGGCCAGCGGCTTCTCGAACTCCTCGTAGATCGCCGCGTCGTCGAAGCCCGCGCGCGCGGCGTCGGCGCGTTCGCAGGCGAAGACGATGCGGTCGACGCGCGCCCAGTAGGCGGCGGCCAGGCACATCGGGCAGGGTTCGCAGGTGGTGTACAGCTCGCAGCCCGCCAGCGAAAAGCTCTGTTGTGCCGCGCAGGCGGTGCGGATGGCGACGATCTCGGCGTGCGCCGTCGGGTCGTTGCGCGAGGTGACCTGGTTGCAGCCCGTCGCCAGCACCTTGCCGTCGCGCACGATCAGCGCGGCGAAGGGCCCGCCCTCGCCAGCGCGCACGCCCTCCAGCGCGAGCTGGACGGCCTGCTGCATCAGGGTCTTCTTCGGGCGCGCCGCCACGCATCCTTCGTAGCAGATCGGCCGCGGCCTGGAAAGCGCGCGGGCCGCCGCGGCGGCCCGGACGCGGTGCTCAACCCTGCGCGAGGAGCTTCAGGATCTGCGCTTCCTGTTCGGGCTTGAGCCCGCCGATGCGCTTGGCGCGGTCGTCGTCGGGCAGCGCCTTCCACCAGGCGAGCGTGTCCCGGACGATCGTCTCGATCGGACGGAAGGTCAGGCCGGCCTTGACGGCGCGCGCGTTGCTCCAGGTGTGGAAGCCCTTCGAGTCGCCGGCGTACGGTGACCAGATCTCCCAGCTCGCGGTCTTCAGCGCCTCGGCGTCCTTGTGCTTCTCGAGCAGCTCGAGCGACATCCACTTGATCTTCAGGTCCTTCGCGCTCGAAGCCTTCTGGCAGGCGGCGATCACGTCGCCCCACGGCAGGCGTTTCTCCGGGCCGCAGGCGTTGAACACGCCGAAGTTGCGCTGCTCGGCGAGGTGCACCATGAACTGCGCCAGGTCGCGCACGTCGATCACCTGGATCGGATCGGTGGGAGCACCCGGGACGACGACTTCGCCGCCTCGGTCGCAGCGCACGGGCCAGTAGGCGAAGCGTCCGCTGCCGTCGCCCGGGCCGACGATGTAGCCGGGGCGGATGATGGTGGTCTTCTTGGGGCAGGCCTTCTCGGCCTCCTGTTCGCACAGCGCCTTGAGCGGGCCGTAGTACTGGAACTGGTCGCCCATGTTCTCGAGCGTCGGATCCTCCATCGTGCCGCAGGCCGAGGTCTCGTCGGCGCCCTCGACGTCGTTCTTGGCGTAGCAGGAGATGCTCGAGACGTAGAAGTAGTGGCCGATGTTGGGCGACATCAGCTCGGCCGAGGCCTTGACGATGCGCGGGTAGTAGCCGTTGTCGTCGAAGACCGCGTCGAACTTGCGGCCCTCGAGCGCCTTGATGCCCTCGCCCTTCAGCGGGTCGCGGTCGCCGCGCAGCTTCTCGAGGTCGGGGAACAGGTGCGTGCGCGTCTTGCCGCGGTTGAAGAGCGTGACCTTGTGGCCGCGCTTCAGCGCCGCCTCGACCAGCGCCGGCCCGATCAGGCCCGTGCCGCCGAGGATCAGCAGGTCGAGCTTCTTCGCGGCGGCGGCCGGCTTGTCCTGCGCCGCGCGCGCCTCCGCGCGTGCAGCAGCGAGCCAGGCAGCGGTCGCGACGGAAGCACCCAGGAACTCACGGCGTTGCAGGCTCATCGGATCCTCCAGGAATCTGCGGGGGGAGCGGCGGACCGCCCCAGCATGCCGCGCGCGCGCCGGAGTTCGTGTCCGGACTTCGCAAAGTCCTGCGCCCACCGGTGCACGTGCACGGCGGTGCCTGGCACTTCTTCACCCTGTTCGCCCGCCCGCGCTCAGCACGCTTGTGCGCGCCGCGAACAGGGTGAAGAAGTGCCTGGCACCGTACTCACGGTCGCAGCAGGCTCTTGCGGCGCGCTTCGACCCAGCGGTCCGCGGGGGCGCGGTGCGCGGCTTCGAGCAGCTGCGGGTCGGGTTGGCCGGCGAGGGCGGCGGCCCAGGCGGCGAGGGCGAAGAGGTCCGGCGGCGGTTCGGGGCGCGACATCAGCGGGGCGAGCTCGCGCAGCGCGGCGGTCGGTGCGCGGCCGACGAGCTGGGCTTCGGCGCGCATCAGGCGCGCGGGCAGGTCGAGGCGCGCGGGGACGTCGGCGAGCAGCGCCAGCGCCTCGCGCGCGCGGCCGCGCGTCAGTTCGAGGTTCGCCAGGCGCAGGCGCGGGGCGGCGTCGGTGAAGCTCGGGTCGACGGGCGTCGTGAAGCGCCGACCGGCGGCCGCGAGGCAGGCGCGGAAGCAGCGCTCGGCCTCGGCGTGCGCGCCGGCGAGTTCGTGAGCGAGGCCCGCCAGGAAGGTCAGGTTGGGGTGCGGCTCGAGGCAGCGTCGCTCGGCGGCCTGCAGGGCCTGCAGCGCCTCGGCCGGCCGGCGCGCGGCGAGTTCGCCGGTCGCGAGCACCTGCGCCAGGAGCACGGGCGAGGGCCGGTGCGCGCCGGCGGGCAGCGCGTCGATGCGCGCCAGGAACGGCTCGAGGTGCTCGCGCGCCAGCGCCCGCGCGCGCTCGAGCTGTCCGCCGCGCGCCAGCTCGGCCGCCAGGTGGCCGGCGAGCTCGCCGTCGTGCGGGTCGTCGACCAGCGCCAGCTCCAGGAGGCGCGTGTTGCGCGCGCGCTTGCCGAGCGTCGCGCGCAGCTCGCGCACCTCGCCGTAGTGCACCAGCGGCGCCTCGAGGGCCACGATGCGGCCGCCGCTCTCCGCCAGCGCGCGGTCGAGGTCGAGCAGCACCGTCTCGTGCACGCGCCGGCGGAACACCAGGCGCGGATGGCGCCGGAAGAAGCGCGGCAGCCAGGCCGGCTCGTGCAGCCGCCGCCGCCCGGCGAGCACCTCGGCCTCGCGCGCGTCGAGCCCGTCGGCGTCGTGCAGCGGCAGCATGCCGATCAAGAGCTCGCGCTCGCCCGCCGCGCGCCGCAGCACCTCGCCGCCGCCCTGCGCCAGCCGTTCGTCGGCGTCGAGCACCAGCACGTGGCTGCCCGTGGCACGCTCCAGCCCCGCGTTGCGCGCCGCGGCGAAGTCGTCGCACCAGGCGAAATCGAGCACCTGCGCACCGGCGTCGAGCGCGATCGAGCGCGTCGCGTCGCTGCTGCCCGTGTCGACCACGATCAGCTCGTCGACCGCGTCGCGCACGCTCGCCAGGCAGGCGGCGAGGAAGCGCTCCTCGTCGCGCGCGATCAGGCACAGGCTGATCTTGGGCACGCGCGCACGGTACCTTCTCGGGCGCCATGGCTGAAGAGCATCTCGCCCTGCTGCGCGGCGCGAGCCCGGTGTTGCTGGCGCTGCTGCTCGCCGCGCTGCTCGTCGCGCTGGTGCTCGAGGCCCGCCGGCGCGCCAAGGTCGGCCCGCCGGCCGCGCCAGGAGCCGGGCCGGTCGCGCGCGGGACCTGGCGCGGCGAGCTGCGCGCCCGGCGCGCGCGTCTGCTGCGCGCCCTGCCGCCGCTCGTGCTGCTGGCGCTCCTGGCGCTGATCGCCCAGACCAGCGCCGAACCGCAGACGGCCTTCGAGTCGCTGGCGACCGCGATCGAGTGCCTGGCGGTCGCCGCCGTCGTCGCGTGGCTGACGCCCGCGCGCACGGAGCTCGTCATCGGCACCGGCGGGCTGCAGCGCGGCGCGCAGGCCTGGGCCTGGAGCGAGCTCGAGGGCCCGCGGCTCGAGGGTCAGCTGCTCAGCTTCGCCCTCCCCGGTGCCCCCGCCCGGCGCGAGCGCATCGCGATCCCCGCGCTGGTGCTGCCGCAGGTGGTCGCGCAACTCGAGGTGCGCGCGGCGCCCGCGGCGCTCGACGTCGGCGCGCTCAGCGCGCCGCAGCAGCACGGGCCTCGCTGAGCTCGCCTTCCGGCAGCGGCGCGCCGGCGGCGCAGAGCTCCAAGGCCGCCGCGTACGCCGTGCGCGCCTCGGCCTCGCGCCCCAGCGCCGTCAGCGCGCGCGCCGCTCGGACGCGCAGGCCCGCGTCGCGCGGAGCGAGCTGCGCCGCGGCCTGCCATTCCTCGAGCGCTCCGGCGTGCTGGCCCAGGCGCGTGCGCGCGATCGCCAGCCCGCGGCGGAAGTCGAGCTCGCCCGGTCGCTGGCGCGCCGCGAGCTCGAGGTCCGGCACGGCCTCCGCCACGCGCCCGAGCTTGAACAGCACCGCCGCGCGCGCGTGGTTCCAGCGCGGGTCGGCCTGGCCCGCGTGCTGCGCATCGGACAGGCCGGACTGGATCTCGGCCAGCGCCTCCTCGAGCAACGCCTCGCGCCGCTCGGGCGCGAGATCCGAGAGCTTCTCGAGCACCACGCCGCGGTTGATGCGCCGCTGGGGCAGCGAGCGGCGCGGCGCCGAGCGCCCGAGCAGCGTGTCGGCCTCCTGCAGGTGTCGGCGCCGCTCCGCAGCGTCGGCGCTGCGCTCGGCCCGCGCGACCGCGAGCTGCGCGAGCTGGATCGAGGCGGTCGTGTGCTGGCCCGGCGCGTGCTCGAGCGTGTGGCGCCAGAGTCGCTCCGGATCCGCCCACAGGCGCGACTGCTCGCTCGTCCGCCAGCCGAGGAAGGCGCAGGCGAGCACGCCCCCGGCGCCGGCCGCGCGCAGCGACACGTGGCGCGTCAGGTGCAGCACGCTGGCGCCCGCGAGGCAGGCCCACGGCACGCACGCGAGGTAGGTGTACCGATCGGCGACGAGCTGCGGTCCGGCCTGCGCCAGACCCGAGACCGGCGCCAGCACGATCAGGTAGCACCACCACGCCGCGGCCCAGCCCGGCGCTCGGCGCCGGAAGAACCAGGCCGCCGCACTCGCGCCGACGAGGAAGGCCAGCCCGGCGAGGAAGCGCGGCTCGCCGGCATCGAAGCGCTCGGGCAGCTCGTGCGCCGGGTGCAATCCGAAGGGCGCGACGGTCTGCACGAGGTAGTGGAGGCTCGCGTACGCAGCCTGCAGCCCGCGCTCGACCGGCCCGTGCTGCTCGAAGCTCTGCAGCGTGCTCCCGGCTTGCGCCTGCGCCCACCAGGCCAGCCCGCCGAAGACGAACGCCAGACCCGCGAAGGGCAACTTCTCGCGCAGCAGCGCGCTCCAGCTCTCGCCCCGCGTCCCCGCGCGCCGGCGCAGCACGCCCAGGTCGAGCACGAGCAGCACCGCGAAGAAGGTGATGCCCCAGGCCTTGGCCGCGAGCGAGAGCGCCAAGGCCGCGATCGCGATCCAGCGCTCGCGTTCGCGCCGACCGTCTTGCACGAAGCGCAGCCAGGCGAGCAGCGCCACGAGATAGAAGACTCCGGACAGCACGTCGCGGCGCTCGGTCAGCCAGCAGACCGACTCGCAGCGCAGGGGATGCAGTGCGAACAGCCCGCCGGCGAGCAGGCCCGCCGCGTCGACCAGGGCCGGGAGCGTGTCGGGACGCAGCGCCAGGAGCAGCCGCCGCGCGACGAACACGAGCAGCACCGCGCTCAGCGCGTGCAGGGCGATGTTCGTAGCGTGCATCGTCCCAGGATCGGGCCCGAACAGTGCCGCCTCGAGCGCGAAGGACAGCCACGTCAGCGGCTGGTAATGCCCCATGTGGGCCGAGCTGAGCATCCAGGCGAGGTTCGCGCCGGTCAGCTCGCGCCAGTGCGGGTTGGCGACCAGGTTCTCCGGGTCGTCGTAGTCGAGGTAGCCCGGGCCGAAGCCCTCGCTGTAGATCGGCGCGAAGGCGAGCGCGACCCCCGACACCAGGGCCGCGAGGCCGATCGGCAGCCACCGGGCAACGGGGAGCGGGGGACGCGACACCTGCGGGCCGAGCATAGCGAGCGCGGCGCGGCGCTCGACCTCCGAAGCCTGCCGTACTGTGCGGCTCACGGCAGGGTTCGCCGCGCGTGCGCCGCGTCTCGACGCCCTGTCTCGACAGCGGGACGGCGCGAGATCCGCGACAACTCTCCGACGCCGGCGCTTGCGCTCCGCGCTAGACTGGCACTCGTTCCTCCAACGAGGCACGAGCATCGCCGCGACGGACGGCACATCCTCCTCGATTTCATTTTTTCGTCGTCCGTCGCACTCGCGCCCCGCTGGTCTCGCAACAAGGCAGGCCCGCCATGGATGCGCTACCCCACGCGTTCCGCCCGCAGCCGGACTTCGGCCGCACGCTGCAGCGCGCCGCGAAGACGACGCGCGAGGCCGCGCAGGCCGAGCGCCTGCGACGCGCGCAGGAACAGAGCGAGGAACCCACGTCGCAGCCGCGCGCTGGCGTCGCCAGCCGCTCGGACACGCCGATCGATCCCTTGGACCTCGTCTGGCGCGCGGGGCGCGACAGCGAGGAGTTCACGTACTTCTGAGCGCCGCGGGAGGGGATTCACTCGAACACTAATCTTCCCCTCTCACGGCGCTTAGATCTGGAGCGCCCGCCGGCCGCACCGGTGGGCGTTCCTTTGTTCAGGCGCGCTGTCCAGGCTCCCTGCTCAGACCATCGGCCAGCGCTCGACCGGCGCGGCGTGGCCGCGCCACTCGGCGGGCCGCGCGGCGAGGCGCGCCACCAGGCCCGCGCGCGCAGCGCCGAGTGCGGCGAGGAAGCGCGCGCGGTCGCGCACCGCGGCGCCCTGGACGCTGCGGCCGTCGAAGTACTGCTCCAGGAACTCGCGCTGGAGTTCGGCGCCGACGAGCTCCGGCGCGCGCAACAGGAAGCAGGCGAGGTCGTACGCCGCCCCGCGCCCCGGCCGGGGGGCGCCGCTCTTCCAGCAGTCGAGGAACCAGAGGCTTCCGCCGTCGGGGGAGCGCGCGACCAGCACGTTGCGCGGGAAGAGATCGCGGTGCACCCAGCGCAGCGCGTGGAAGCGCGCGACCTCGCGCGCCAGCTCGGCCAGCGCCGCGCGGCGCGCAACCTCGGAGCCGTCGCGCAGCAGTTCCTCGAGCGTCGTCGCACCCGGCACCGCGGCCGTGACCAGCAGCTGGAAGCGTGCGCGCACACCGGAGCACACTGACGCGCAGGCCAGCGGCTCGGGCGCCAGGAAGCGGCGCGCGCGCAGCCACTCGAGGTTGGCGTACTCGCGCTCGCGCGGCAAAGCACCCCCGCACAAGCGCCGCAGGCCGTAGCGCCAGCCGGCCGAGCCGCCGAGCGCTCCGGCTTTGACGTGCACGCTGCGGCCGGCGAGCTGGTCGAAGCCGAGGGTGCGCGCGCCCGCGGCGGCGAGCGCGAGGGCCAGCGCGTGGGCCGCGTCCGCCAGCGGCTCGTCCTGCGCGCGCACGCGCAGAGTCGCGCCGCCGGACTCAGACCGGCGACTGGCCAAGCGTCCCGTCCGCGCGCGGCAGGCCGAGATCGAGCAGGCGCGTGCGCAGGTCGGCGCGCCGCGCGTCGCCGGGAACGCGCGCGCGCTTGTGCGCGACGGCGAAGGCCTGCTGCGAGACGAAGCGGAACGAATGGTGGAAGCCGACCACTTCCGCGCCCGCGGCGGAGAACAGGGCCGCCAGCTCGCCCTTCTGGATCGCGCGGCGGCCGCGCGGGCCCTCGCCGCGCCGCAGGCCCATGCGCCGGCGCAGCGCGTGCAGCGAGGCCGCGTCCCAGAACGAGGCGATCACCAGCCGGTGGGCGACGCGCACCAGCTCGCCGATCGCCGTCTCGAGCTCGCTGCGCTCGTGCAGGTGGTGCAGCAGGCGGCAGCACACGACGACGTCGAAGCTGTCGTCGGCGAAGGGCAGGCGCGTGACGCTGCCCTGCACGAGCACCGCGCCGCTGCCGCGCTGCGCCTCGCCCAGCATCGGCGCCGAGAGGTCGAGCCCGACGCAGCGCAGCCCGCGGCGCTCGAACATCGGACCGAGGCGCCCCGTGCCGCAGGGCGCGTCGAGCACCGGCCGCAACCCGGGCCGCACGCCGTGGCGCGCCAGGATGCGCTCGATCAACAACGGATCGCGCGCCGCCGCCCGCGGATCACGCCAGCGCTGCGCGGCGTAGCGCAAGCCGGCCTGCGCATCCCGCCACTTGCCGTCGGCCGCCGAATCGAGGGGCCTGTCGTCCATCTGCGCGGAGCAGTGTAGCGACGGACGCTCCGGGGCCGCAGCGGGCGGTTGCGAGCGGGTCGTGCGGCCCCGGGCATGGACAGCGACCGTACGGCGCGGATGATGAACCGTCATGTCCGGTGCCGCACGCATCGTCGTCGTCTCGAGCCGCCTCGATCGGGCGACCCTGGCGCAGCTCTCGAAGTCTCCCTTCGACGGGATGGTCAAGTTCGTGGTCGACGTGGAACTCGGCCGCATGGCCGTAGGCGGGAGCTTGCACGCCGACGGCGAAGCCCTCCTGCTCGAGCAGGGGAGCGAACAGGGCTCGCTGTGGGGCGGGAACTACTTCCCCGGGCGACCCGCGGGGGAGTACCTCGAGTTCCAGTCCCTGATCAACATCCGGCCGGCACAGCGGAATCGGAGCATGTTGGTGGAGGACCCGGGCCTGCGCGAGCGCATTCGCACCCTGGTTCACGACCTGCTCGGGCACGGGGAGGCGCTGGGATGAGCCAACACTCCGAGCTGACGCCCGAACGCTGGTCGAAGTTCACCCTGGGCCAGCAGATCCTTCAGATCGGCGTCGAGCTGCAGCGCGGGCTCAGTGCGCTCCGGCCGGATCGCCTGGAGAGCCTGCGCCACGGCTACGAGCGCGTGCTGCGCCTGATCGACCTGACCGTGCAGACCAACTCGGGGCTTTCCTTGCGTCGCGAGCTGCTGCGGCTGCGCGAGGTGATCGGTGAACTCTACCTGCGCGAGGAGCCCGACTCCGCCCTGCACCGCTCGGCCCTGGTCGTCGCCCTCCAACTCCACCCGGACTCGGCGCCGCAGGTCGAGTACCTGGGGCTGTAGTCAACTGCGGCTGCTGAGCTTCGGCCACAGCACCAACAGCGCGCCGACGATCAGGAAGGCCACGCCGACCAGGCGCAGCGGCGTCACGGCGAGTTTCTCCTTCGGCAGGCCGAGGTGGTCGAGCGTCAGCGCGGTCGCGAGCTGCGCCGAGACCATCAAGGCCGTGGTCGGGCCCGGGCCGAGGCGCGGGAAGGCGTAGGCGGCGCCGGCGATGATCGTCAGGCCGTACAGGCCGCCGAGGTACAGGTACCAGGGGTGGCCGGCGAGCGAGCCCTCGCCGCGCGGCGTCGCGAGCCAGGCGGCCAGCGCGACGCCGAACACGACCAGCGCGTTGAGCAGCACGGCACTCGACAGGCCGATGCGGCCGGAGAGGGCGCCGTTCGAAGCCCCTTGCACGGCCGAGGCGATGCCCATCACCAGGGCCAGGACGATCAACAGGGTCGGCATCGTGTTCCTCCCGCTCATGGCGCGTCGCAGTCGGCGTGCAACAGGTCGACCAGCACGCGCGCCAGCACGTGGCGGCGGTAGTCGGCGGTCGAGCGCACGTCGTCGCGCGGCCGGATGTCGCTGCGCGCACTGGCGCGCGCCGCGTCGGAGAGCTGCCTGCGCGTCAGGCGCTGGCCGAGCAAGGTGCGCTCGAAGGTCGCCAGGCGCAGCGTGCGCTCGGCGACCGAGCCGGCGGCGGCGCGCAGCTCGGCGACCGCGCCGCGCGCGTCGCGCGTCAGCGTCAGCGCGACGACCACCTTGGCGATCGACTGCGCGCGCCGCGTGCCGACCTTGCGGAAGCGCGCCAGCTCGCTCGCCGGCCTGTGCGGCACGAGCACGCTCTCGATCAGCTCGTCGGGTGCGCGCGCGGTGGCGCGGTAGCCGGTCAGGAACTCCTCGACGGAGAGCTCGCGCGCGCCGCGCGCGGAGACCAGCCGCACGCGCGCGCCGAGCGCGACGAGCACCGGGTTGAGGTCGGCGGCCGGCGAGGCCGTGCCGAGGTTGCCGCCCAGCGTCGCGCGGTTCTGGATCTGCACCGCGCCGACCTCGCGCGCCGCCTCGAGCAGCAGCGGCGCGTGCTGGCGCACCAGCGGCGCGCGCAAGATCTCTGTGCAGCTCGTCAGCGCCCCCAGCCGCAGCCCGTCGGCCTGCAGCGCGATGCCGCGCAGCTCGCCGACGCGCAGGATGTCGAGCACGCGCGCCGGCTGCGTGCGCCCGCTCTCGAACTCGACCATCAGGTCCGTCCCGCCGGCGAGCACGAGCGCCGGCGCCTCCGCCAGCGCGCGCAGCGCCTCGGCCAGCGAGCGCGCGGAGACGACGCTCACGGCGCGGCCTCCCGCCTGGACTCGCCGGACTCGCCAGACGCCCCGTACTCCCCGCGCTCGACGCGCAGGCCGCGCTCGCGCGCCGCGAGCAGCACCGCCTCGAGGATGCGCGCGTAGCCCGTGCAGCGGCACAGGTTGCCGGCCAGCGCCTGGCGCGCCCCCGCCAGCGTCACCGTCGCGCCGCTCCGCCTGCAGTCCTCGATCCAGGCCGCCGTCGCCGTGATCATGCCCGGCGTGCAGATGCCGCACTGCGCGCCGCCTTCGGCCAGGAACGCGGCGCGGATCTCGTCGAGCTCCGGCCCCTCGACCGTGCGCACCTCGCAACCCGCCACCTGGCAGCAGGGCACGAGGCAGGCGAGCGTCGCCTGGCCGTCGACCAGCACCGTGCACGCGCCGCACTCGCCCTCGCCGCAACCTTCCTTGGTGCCGGTCAGCGCCAGCTCCTCGCGCAAGAGGTCGAGCAGGCGCCGCAGCGGCGGCGCGACGACGGCGCGCGGCCGGCCGTTGAGCACGAAGGCCAGCTCGATCGGCGGGCCCAACGCTTCGGAGCGCGACCTCACAGGCGCTCCTCCGGGTGCGCCGCCAGCCAGGCGGCCAGGATGCGCTCGCTGGTCGCGGGCGTGGTGTCGAGGTGCAGGCCGAGCGCGTCCTCGATCGCCGAGAGCACCGCGGGCGCGCCGCCGTCCATCGGCAGCTCGCCGACGCCCTTGGCGCCGTACGGCCCGTTGGAGAAGGGCATCTCGACCAGGTCGACGAAGAACTCGGGCGTGTCGAGCGTGGTCGGGATGATGCAGGTCGCCAGCCGATCCTGCTGCACGCGCCCGCGCTCGCTGCTGACGACCTCCAGGTGCGCGAAGCCGACCGCCTGCAGGCTGCCGCCCTCGATCTGGCCGGCGACCAGCCGCGGCTGGATCGCCTTGCCGACGTCGACGGCGGTCCAGAAGCGCAGCACGCGCACTTCGAAGCTGGCGAGATCGACCTCGACCTCGGCGACGTCGCAGGCCCAGCCGTAGACCGGGTAGGCGTCGCCGCGGTAGCGCGCGTCGTCCCAGCTCAGGCCCGCGGGCGCGCGGTAGGTGACGGTGACGACGCCGTCGCCGCCGCGCGCGAGGAACGCGGCCGCGCGCTCGCGGAAGGCCGCGGCGCCGGCGCCGACGCGCTGCGCGAGCTCGCGGCAGGCGCGCTCGAGGCAGCCGCCGACGACCATGCAGGTGCGCGAGGCGACCGTCGGCCCGGAGTCGGGCACGCGCGCCGTGTCGGGCTGCGCCAGGACGATGTCGTCGACCGCGGCGCCGAGCGCGTCGGCCGCGATCGCGGTGAAGAGCGTGTTCGTGCCCTGGCCGATCTCGGTCGAGCCCGCCAGCACCTCGGCGCGGCCGTCGGGCAAGAGCGCCACGCGCACGCGGCCCTGCAGCAGCTGCTCGCCCGAGCCGGTGAAGCCCGCGCCGTGGAAGAAGAACGACATGCCCAGGCCGCGGCGCACGCGCTCCTCGCTCCGGCGCGCGGCGCGCCAGGGATGGCGCTCGAAGCCGCTGCGGCCGAGCGCCAGGTCGAGCACCTCGCGCGCGCCGACGCTCTCCTTCAACACCTGGCCCGTGGCGGTGACGCCGCGGAGCTCGAGCGCGTTCTTGCGCCGCAGCGCCGCCGGATGCAGCCCGAGCTCGCGGGCGATGCGGTCCATCTGGCGCTCGATGGCGAAGCAGGTCTGCGGCGCCCCGAAGCCGCGGAAGGCGCCGTAGGGCACGTGGTGGGTGGCGACGACGCGGCCGCGGATGCGCACGTTCTCGCAGCGGTAGGGGCCCGCGGCATGGATCGCGCCGCGCGAGAGCACCACGGGCGAGAGCGTGGTGTAGGCGCCCCCGTCGAAGAGCACGTCGATGTCGAGCGCGAGCAGCGTGCCGTCGGCGGCGACCAGCGTGCGGTGGCGCACGCGCGCGGGATGGCGCTTGGGCGTGACGCCCAGGTCCTCGTGGCGCTCGTAGATCAGCTGCACCGGATGCCCGGCGACGCGCGCGAGCAGCGCGGCGTGGCAGGCGACGACCGAGGGGTACTCCTCCTTGCCGCCGAAGCCGCCGCCGGTCTCGAGCTGCACGACGCGCGCCTGTTCGGGCGCGATCCCGAAGGCGCGCACCAGCGCCTTGCGCACGTAGTGCGGGCACTGCAGCGAGCCCTGGACCAGGAGCGAGCCGTCCGCCGCCGGCGGCCAGGCGATGCACCCCTGCGGCTCGATGTAGAGCTGCTCCTGCGAGTCGCTGCGGTACGTGCCCTCGATCACGCGCGATCCATCAGGCGGGGCGCGGAAGGCCTGCTCGACGTCGCCGCGCGCGATCTCGAGCTCTTTGAAGACCTGCGTCGACAGCTCGGCGTCGAACAGGCCCTCGTGTTCGTCGATGCGCGGCCGCAGCGCCGCCAGCGCCGCCTGCAGCGTGACGCGATCGGGGGCCGCGACCAGCAGCAGCGGCTCGCCCCAGTGCCGGATGTCGCGCTCGCACAGCACCGGCTGGTCGTCGACGATCAGCGCCTGGACGTTCTCGCCCGGCAGGTCCCCCGGCCCCGCGACGACCACGCGCGACCAGTCGAAGCCCGCGTCGCGCTCGATCCCGCGCAGCGTCCCGCACGCCACCGGCGAGCGCAGCGTCCCGCCGAACCACACCCCGGGGACGAGCAGGTCCGCGACGTAGCGCGCGCTCCCGGCGACCTTGGCCGGACCGTCGGTGCGAACGAGATCGGTCCCGACATGGCGCATGACGCCGAGAGAGTGGCGAATCGTGCGGTACGGTGCCAGGCACTTCTTCACCCTGTTCGCGGTGCGCGCAGGGGCGAGAAACGCCGGTCGGCGAACAGGGTGAAGAAGAGCCAGGCACCGTCCGGCCCGCTGATCCGCCGGCGCGGCCGGCGCTCACCACTTCGCTTCGAGTTCCTTCGCCGCCGTCTCGTTGGCGCTGACGCGGCCTTGCCAGTGCGCCTGGCGTTCGGTGTTCCCCAGCCGGCCCGCGAGGTCGGCCAGCAGCACGAGCAGCTTGCGCTCGCCGGTCCACTGCGCGGCGCTCTCGCCCGCGGCGAAGGCGGCGGCGTCGCCCTGCGCCTGGCGCAGGCGTTCGACGTGGTCCGGCAGGCGCGCCGTGGCCAGCCGGTGTCCGCCGACCAGCGTCGACTCGAGCTCGACGGCGCGCTCCTCGCGGCCCAGGCGGCGGAACAGGTCGATCACCACCAGCTGGTCCCACGCGTCCGCATCCGGCCGGCGCGCCAGCTCCTCGACCCACGGCAGCGCCGCCTCCGGTGCGTGCGCGGCGTCGAGGCGCAGCGCCGCGACCAGCAGCGCCTCGTCGAGCTCGCTCTCGTTCAGGCGCTTGTCCTTCGTCCAACCGCGCACCGCGTCGAGCAGCCGGCCGTACCAGGCGGCCGCGCCGCCCGGCGCCTCGACCGTCGGCGGCAGGAACTGCTGGTAGCCCCACCAGCCGAGCGAGCGCTCCTGCAGCAGCCAGCGCCGGCTGTAGCCCTGGCGCTCGGTCAGCTGCACGTCCTTTTCGTCGAGCCGGCAGTGCGCGATCTCGATCCCGCGCAGCGCGGCGTCGAGGTCGCCGGCCGCGAGGTACAGCCGGGCCGCCTCGCCGGCCGCTTCGCGGCGCAAGCCCTGGCGCAGGTCGAGCGCGCGCTCGCACAGCGGCCGGCAGCGCTCGAGCGCCGCGGCGGGCGGCAGCGCCTTGCGCCAGGTGCGGATCGCCAGCGCCTCGTACTCGCCGTCCTGCTCCTCGTCGGACGCGCCCTTGGCCGCGGCGAGGATCGCCTCGAGCACCGGCACGCGATCCTCGGGGCCGAGCTGCTCGAGCACCTCGTCGATCAGCTCGTGGGCCGAGACGGTCGGCTCGCCGCCGCTGAACCAGCGCTGCGCGCTCGCCAGCGAGCCGCACCAGCGGTAGAGGTTCAAGGCGCGCGCGCGCTCGCCGACCTTGTGGAACAGGCGCGCCAGTCCGCGCAGCTGGCGCGCGTCGAGCGGGTTGACGCCGAGCGTCAGGTCGGCGAGCAGCTGCCGCGCCTGGTCGTCGACGCTGTCGAGGTGCTCCTCGTACCAGGCCAGCAGCAGCGAACGCTCCAGCGTGCCCGCCTGGCCCGCGCGCACGCTGCCCTTCCAGGAGGCCAGCGCCGCGTCGGCTCCCAGGCGCTCGATCTCCGCCAGCTGCAGCCCGCGCAACAGGCCGCGCGCGCCGGACAGCGCTCCGTCGTCGAGCGAGCGCACCTGGCGCGCCAGCTCCGGCCGGCCCCACTCGAAGCCCGCCAGCGCCTCCCACACCGTCCGCGTCCCGGGCTTCTTGACCGGCATGTGCCGCACGTCGCCGTGCGCGTCGAGCTCCAGGAGCTTCTTCTGCGCCAGGCCGCCCTTGCGCGCCTCGTCGAGCGCGTTGTCGTCGACGGCCGGCGCGTCGGCCGGCCACAGCGGCTCGTTCGCGCTCGAGCCGTAGTAGCGCGCGTAGACCATGCCGTACGAGCGGTCCTCGACCTGGAAGTTGCGCCAGGTGCGGCGGTACGTCGCGCGCGCCAGCGCCGGGTCCTTTTCGTCGACGGCCTTCTTGACCGCCTGGTGCGTCGCCGGGGCGAGCTTGCGCGCTTCGTCGGGCGCGGGCTTCTTGACCGCGTCGTCGCCGGCGCGCTTGACCTCCAGCGCGCGCGCCGGATCGCGGCGGCCGAGCCAGAACTGCACCAGCTGCTGGCGCGCCTCGGGCTTCTGCGGCTGGGCCTCGAGCAGCTTGACCAGCAGCTCGTGCTGGCGCGCGACGTCCGCCGCCTGGCGCGCGTCGGCCAGCAGCAGGTTGAGCGTGCCGACGTCGTCGCCCTTGCGCTCCAGCTTCTGCTTCAGCCACGCGCGCCGCGCCGCGGGGTCGTCGGCGAGCTCGAAGAGCTGCGCGCGCAGCTGGTCGAGCTGCTCGTGGCCGTCCTGCACGCCCTGCTGCGTCTCGAAGCGCTCGAGCAGCGCCAGCAGCTCGGTGGCGCTCTCCTTGCCCAGGGTGGTCAGCAAGGCTTCCAGCGCCTCGCCCGTGGTCCAGTTGCGCTCCTCGGCGCGCGACAGCGCCGGCAGCACCGCCTCGAACGCCGCGATCGCCGCGGCGCGATCGCCCTGCTTGGCGCGGCAGCGCGCGACCTGCAACGCGTAGGCCGGCGTGTCGGGGAAGCGCTTGGCGGCCGCCGCGCACAGCGCTTCGAGCGTCGCGATCGGGAAGCGCTCGTTGTCCGCCAGCTGGCGCAGCGGGTAGCTCAGCTCGTCGGCCTCGTCGACGGCTTCGAGCGCGGCGTCGAAGGCCTCGCGCACGAACTCGATCAGCTCCGGCGGCGCCAGCTCCTCGCTGCTGGTCAGCGTGTCGAGCGCCAGGTACGCGCGCGACGCCGCCGGCACGCGCGTCCACAGGGGTTGCAGCAGCGCCAGGCGCGCCTCGGCCGGCACCAGCCCGAGCAGCGTCGGGATCATGTAGTGGTTGTCGGGCAGGCACTTGTCCAGCCGCTCGCGCACGTCGTCGGCCGAGAGCAGCGGCTGGTCGCGGCCCGACTGCAGCTGCACCAGGACGTACTGGAACTCCTGCAGCTTCTTGTCGTCCTCGGTGACCAGGCCGACGAAGCTCGCCAGCAAGACGTCGAAGGCCGCCGGGGAGAGCACGCCGCGCGCGCGCTGCAAGAGCGCGATCACGCGCTCGCGCTCCTCCCAGCCCTTGCCGTGGGCCACGATCGTGCGCAGCGCGTAGTGGGTCAGCGCCTGCACCGCCGGCTCGTCGCGCGCGAACACCGCGGCGGTCACCAGCGCCTGCACGAAGGGCAGGTCGTCCTTGTCCGTGGCGCCCGTGCGCGCGCGGCGCAGCAGGAGCCCGAGCTCCTGCGTGCGGCCGTCGACGATCAGCGGCAGGATGCGGCCGATCAGGTCGCGCGGCGCGAGCTGCGCCCCGTCGTCGCTGCGCGCCCCGCGGCCCAGGCGCTGCAGCACGCGCGTGCGCGCCTCGGGCGCCAGGGCGCTCTCCTCGACCAGCCGCACGGCGGCCGTGTCGTAGCCGCGCGCCAGGTACTCGCGCGCCAGGCCGTCGAGCGCCGCCTCGTCCTGCGCGCAGCGCGCGACCACCGTCAGGTCGAGCTCGCGCGCGGCGCCGGCGTCGCCGGTGCGCAGCGCGAGGCGCCGCAGCAGCGCGGCGCGGTGGCGCACGCGCGGCAGCGCTTCCAGCGTGCGCACCGCGCCCTCGGCCGGGACCGGCAGCGCGTCGAGCGCCGTCAGGTCGGCCGCCAGCAGCGCGCGCTGCGCCGTGCTGAAGCGCGCCAGGAGCGCCTCGTCGCCGGCGGCGAGCAGCCCGTTGGTCAGCGGCCCGACGTACTTCTCGAAGTCGCCGATGTTGCGCGCCGCCCAGCCGAAGTCGTCGTCCTGCTCGTCGGGCTTCTGCTGCGCCGTGGCGGTCAGCGCGTGGCGCGCCAGGAGCGTCTCGAGCCCCAGCGCGTAGAGCTCGGCCGCGCGCTCGTCGCGGCCGAGCTGCTCGTAGAGCTGCGCGGTGCGCACCAGGAGGTCGATCTCCAGCGCCTGGCTGGCCATCAGGCGCTCGTAGACTTCGAGCGCGTGCTCGGCGTAGGCGGCGTTCTGGAACGAGCTCGCGACCTGGCGCTGGAAGGCGCCCCAGTCGGGCACGTCGCGCGCGCCGGAGAAGGTCTTGGCGGCGTTGCTGACCTCGCCCGCGCCCAGGAAGGACTCGCCGAGCTCCAGGTAGACCTGCGGCGGCACGAGGTCGCCCAGGCCGATCAGGCGCCGTCCGTAGGCCAGGCGCCGCGCGTCGGCGCCGCCCTGGCGGCGCTGCACCAGCACGCCGTTGACGACGGTGTAGACGTTCTGCGCCTTGCCCTGCGAGGCGTCCATCAGCTGGCGCAGGATCGCGCCGCGCTGCTCGGCGGCGATCGCCAGCGCGGTCTCGAGCGCGCGCAGCAGGCCCGGCGTGTCGCCGACCTCGTCGCACAGGTCGGAGTACAGCTGGTACAGGTACATCTTGTCCGCGCGCCGCGCCATGCGCTCGAGCGTCACGCGCCGCGCCCACTCGAGCACCGGTTCCTTGGGGCGCATGTTGAGCAGGCCGTCGATCGCGACCGTGAACAGGTCGTCCTTGTCGGCCGTCTCCGCCAGGTGCTGGAACAGGCCGACGGCCTCCTCGGTCTTGCGCAGCGAGCGCAGCGTGTTGCCGAGCAGCAAGTAGCCGTCGATGCGCTCGGGGTGCTGCGCCAGGCCGCGGCGGTAGGTGCGCGCCGCGTCGGCGTGCAGGCCGGCGATGGCCAGCACGCCGGCCTCGAACTCGGCCGCGTCGCCGGGGTTCTCGCACTGCGCCAGGCGCTGCAGCACGCTGCGCGCCTCCGCCGGCCGGCCGCGCTCGAGGTTCGACATCGCCAGCTGGCGCAGGCGGTCGGCCTCGCTCTCGGGGTCGAGCACCAGCAGCCGGCGCACGGCCTTCTCGAAGTTGTAGTAGTCCTTGCCGCCCAGGTAGACGCGCGCCTGCTCCTCGAGCACCGCGACGTCGCCGCCGCCCTTGCGCCGCAGGTGCTCCTCGATCACCTCGGCCGCCGACACGGGATCGCCGACCTTGTTGTAGAGCCGCACCAGCAGGCCCGCGTCGCGGTCCTCGGCCGTGCCGTCGCGCAGTTTCTGTTCCAGCGCCACCGCGATGTCGGCCAGCACGCCCAGGCGCGCGGCGACGGCCATCAGCCGGTCCTCGACCTGGCGCCGGCGCGAGACCGAGCTGACGCGCCGCCACAGGTTCTGCCAGCGCTCGAGCGCCAGCTTCTCGTCGCCGGTCTCGGACAGGAGCCAGGCCAGGCGCATCTCGAGGTCTTCCTCGGACTCGTCGGCGCCGCGCGCGCTGCGCAGCGACTCGAGCACCTGCGTCGCCTTGGCCTTGTCGCCGGCGCGCTCGTAGGCCTCGGAGAGCTGCACGCGCTGCGGGGCCGCGGGATCGGCCTGGCGGTCGAAGTGGTCGAGCTCCTGGCGCGCGGCCTCGACGCGGCCCAGGCGCAGCTCGAGCTCGAACAGGAACAAGCGCGCCTCCATCAGGCCGTTGGGCTCGGCCAGGCAACCCTCGGCGATCCCGCGCGCGAACTCGGTCAGGCCCATGGCGGACGAGAGCCGCGCGGCCTGCAGGCGCTCGGCCAGCGCGGGGTGCGTGTCGACGAAGGCCTGCCACACCGCCGTGGCGTCGGCGCGCCGGCCGCGCTCGAGCCAGTGGCGCGCGAGGCCCTCGCGCCACTCGACCACGTCGGGTTCGGCGGCGATCAGTCGGCCGTAGGTCTCGATCAACTCCTCTTCGCGCCCGGCCTCGCGGCACATCTCGAGCAGCTCGCGCCGCATCTCGGGCGTGAAGCCGCCCTCGGCCGAGCTCTGGAACAGCGCCATCGCCTCGTCGACGCGCGCCGTCTCGCGCAAGAGGTCGATCCAGGTGCGCCGCGACTCGGCGTCGAGCTCGGGCGTCGCGGCGAAGCGCTCGATCAGCCGCGCCAGGCCGTCGCCGGCGCGGTAGCTCTCGACCAGCACGGTCAGCGCGTACAGGCGGTCGCGCCGCAGCGTCGCCGCCGCGCGCGCCTTCCAGGCGTGCTCCTGCGCCTGCGCCGGCTGCTTGGCGGCCAGCGCCCACTCCGCCAGGCGCACCTCCTGGCGGAACAGCGCCGAGCCCTCGCCCTCGGGGACGTACAGCTCGCGCGCCTCCTGCGGCTGGCCGAGGATCGCCAGCACGACCGCCGCGCGGTTCTTGAACTCGGCGGCGCGCTCCGGCGACCGGGCGAGCTCGAACAAGGCCGTGCGCGTGCCCCCCGGGGAGGCGGGGGCCGCGGGGCCCTTGCGCGTCGTCGCCAGGAGCGCCATGCGCAGGTCGATGTGCTCGCGCTGGTCCTCGTCGCTGCTGGCCTCGCGCGCCAGCGCGTAGGCCGCGCGCGCGTCGTCGCCGCGCGCCTGGGCGTCGAGCAGGTGCGCGCGCTGCAGCAGCAACTCCGCCGTCGCGCCGCCGGGAGCGGCGAGGGCCGCGTCGCAAGCCTTGAGCGCCTCGGCCAGCCGGCCCTCGGCGTGCAGCAGGAAGCTCGCCAGGCGCTGGGCGCGCGCGGCGCGCGTGCCGCCCGTGCCACCAGGATCCGGAGCCTGCGCGGCGGCCTCGAGCGCTTCGAACAGCACGCTGGCCTCGCCGTCGCGCGCCAGCACGCTGCGCAAGAGCTCCTGCGCGTCGGCGCGCGGCGCGGCGGGCGCGGCGAGCAGCTCCTCGAGCCGCAGGCGCTGCTCCTCGGTCAACGGCCGCGGCGCGCTCGTGTCCGGCACGGCCGCGCCCTGCCGCGCGGGGGCCGCTGCGGGCGCGCTGGCCGCGGCCGAAGTGCCCGTGACGACGGCCGTGCCCGTGACGCCGATCGTCGGGGTGATCGAGCCGGCGGGCGTGATCGAGACGGCGGGCACGGCCGGCGTCGCCTGCACGGTCTGCACCGCGCGCGCAGCGGGCGCGCACAGGATGAGCAGTGTCGCGGTGGTGGCAAGGTGGGCTCGCATCGTGTTCACGCGACGGGGTTCGCCAGCCGGTCGCGGCGGCGCAGCAGGATCTCGGCCAGCCAGACGCACAGCGCCAGCGCGAAGCACCAGGGCGCCAGCGCCACCAGGCGCAGCGGCTCGCTGCCGCCCCCGGCGCGCGGCACGAAGCGCGCGAAGGACGCGAGCTCGACGCGCTCGCCGGCGCCCGCGCGCAGCAGGCGCTCGAAGTCCAGCCGCGGCGCCGGCCCGCCCGCGAGCTCGTCGAGCCGGTCGGCGCGCGCGTTCGAGACGGCGTAGCTCGCGGGTTCGTCCGCGGCCCCGCCCGGTCCAGGCTCGGCGCGCGCGCGGAAGTAGAGCGGCTCGTCCGGCGCGGCATGGAGGCGGCCGCGGAACAACCCGTCGGCGCGCGGCTCGAGCGCCACGCGGCTCAGCACGCGACCGGACGCGTCGAGGCGCTCGACCAGCGGACGCTCGTCGCCTGCGCGCCGGCGCTCGGCGACGAGTTCGACGGCGCGACCGCGGCGCTCGGCGCGCAGGGCGAAGCGCGCGCGCCCGTCGGCCGCGGTGCGCGCGAAGACGCGGCCCAGCGCGCGACCGGCGTCGCTCCAGGCGCGCCAGGGTGCCGTGCCCGGACCGAGCGGCTCGGTGGTCAGCGCCGTCGCGCGCCCCAGGCCGTGGTGCCAGCTGGCGAGCAGCGGATGGCGCGCGACCTCGACCTCCAGCAGCACCTCGGCCGCGGGCCGCGCGCGCGTCTCGACGTAGCCCGCGACCGGCGGCACGGCGCCGAGATCCGTCGCACCCCACCAACCCGGACCTCCGCGCGCGGCCAGCGTGAACGTCCCCGGCTGGTAGGCCGGCAGGCGCGAGCTGGTCGGCTGCTTGAGCAAGACCTCCGGCAGGTTGAAGCGGTCGGGCACCGAGTAGAAGCGGCCCTTGCCCCAGTTGGCGATGTCGACCAGGAACTCCGAGTGCGCCTCTGGGCCGATCAGCACGGTCGACACGGCGATGTCCTCGTCCGCCATGCGCCGCAGCAGCGGCTCGAAGGCGCCGCTCTCGACGCCGCCGTCGGTGAGCACCAGGACATGCTTGTAGCGCGTCTCGACGTTCTGCAGCCCGTAGAAGGCCTCCTCGATCGCGGGCAGGATCACCGTGCCGCCGCCGGCGTCCATGCGGTTGAGCGCGCGCGCGATCTCGATCGTGTTCGAGGCCGGCTGGATCGGCAGGGCCCAGCGCTTGGCGCCGTAGAACTCGACGATGCCGGCCTTGTCGTGCGGCAAGAGGCGCGCCAGCGCCAGGCGCGCGACTTCCTTGGCCAGCTGGATGCGCTCGCCGCCCATCGAACCGGAGGTGTCGATGATCACCACCAGCGTCGTGCTCGGGTCGCGCTTCTCCTCCTTCTGCACCGCCTCGACCGGCAGCGCCGCCGCCAGCGGCGACTGCCCCCAGCCGCCCGGTCCGAAGGCCGCCTCGCCGCCGCACATCGCCAGGCCCAGGCCCTGGTCGCGCACCGCGGCGAGCAGCGCGAGCTCGAGCGCGTCGGGCACGGCGGCGGCCGGCACGTCGTCGAGCAGCGCCAGGTCGTAGCGCGCGAGATCCGGCACGTCGCTGGCGTCCGATGGCGTCCAGCTGGTCCAGCGCCAGCCGCGGCCGAGCCAGTCGCCCAGGCGCGCGGCGCCGTCGGCGACGCGGCCGGAGACGTACAGCACCTCCAGCGGCTCCTCGACCGCGAAGACCTGCCGCAACACGGCGGCCTGGCCCGCGAGGCGCAGCTCGAGCTCGACGAAGCCCGCAGCGGCGGGCTCGTACTCGAAGACCACGTGCGCGCGGCCTGGGCAGTCGATCCCGCCGCGCTGCTCGATCAGCCGGCCGTCGGCGGCGTGCAGCGCGAGCTCGAGGTCCGCGCCCTGGCCGGCGAGCTCGACCTCCAGGCGCGCGCTGTGGCCGACGCGCAGCAGCTCGCGCGTCGCGAAGCGCGCCAGGCGCGCCGGCTGCGGCGCGCGCTCGAGCTCGAGGACGTGCACGGGCAGCCCGCGCTCCTGCAGCTCGAACAGCGCCGTGCCGAAGTCGAGCGCGGTCGCGGCCCCGTCGCTGGCCAGCGTCACCGAGCCGCGCGCGCCGCTCGGGATCGCGCGCGCCGCGGCTCCCAGGGCCGCGGCCAGCGCCGAACCGCCCGCACCTTCGGCTACCGACTGCACGGCGGCGAAGGCCGGCGCGAGCGCGCGCCGCTCCTCGTCCGTCGCGCCGATCGCGATCAGCAGCGGCTCGACGCGCGCCGGCTGCGCCGCGGCCCAGCGCGGCAGCTCGGCCAGCAGCCGCGCGCGCGCGCCGGCCTCGACGCTGGGCGAGAGGTCGGCGATGCACAGCGCGCGCTCGCGCTCGTCGGCGGTCCACAGCGCCGGGCGCGCGAGGCCCACGGCCAGCAGCACGATCACCAGCGAGCGCAGCGCGCACGGCCAGCGCGCGCGCCCCGTGCCGTGCGCGTCCGCCGTGCGCGGCCAGAACCACACCACCGGCGCCAGGAGCGCCAGGGCGAGCCACGCGGGATGCAGGAACTCGAGCTGCATGTCAGGGGATCCGCTCGCGCCGCACCAGGCGCCACTCGACCAGCAACAAGACCAGCGCGGCGAGCACGATCCACGGCAGGGGATCGAAGCGCGCCAGGCGCTCGGGCGCGCGGGCGGGCGGCGGCGCGGCCACGGGCCCGGTGGTCGACGCGTCGAGCAGCGCGGCGGCGTGCTCGCGACGCGCCTCGTCGGTGTAGGCCCCCGCGCGCGGCAGCCGGGCCTCGCCGCCGGCCGCGTCCAGCGTGCGGCCCTGCGCGTCCGTCCAGCGCGGCTCGGGCGCCAGCCGCGGCTCGCCGGCGGCCAGCGTGCCCTCGAAGGCCGGCACGTTGGCCAGCCAGCGCAGCGCGCGCGCGATGAACAGCGGGAAGGCGCGCGAGCGCGCCAGGTCGTAGCGCTCGCCGCACAGGCTGGCCCACAGCGCGACGCCGCGCTCGTCCGCGGGCTGCAGCGCGAGCTCGATCGGCCGCCCGGCCGTGCCCGCCAGCGCGGTGGCGTCGATCTCGCCCAGGCCGAGCTCGTCGTGCCAGCGCGCCAGCGCGACGTTGGCCCGTTCGTCGCCGGCGGCATCGGCGGCCTCGGCCGGCGTGCGCAGCGCGAAGGCCGGCGCGCCGGATTCCTCGTCGACCAGCTCGAGCGCCGGCGTGTTCGCGCCGAAGCTCTCGCCCGCGTAGCGCACGACCACGTCGGCCAGGCCCTCGGCCGCCACGACACCCGGATCGCGCTCGATCACGGCGCGCAGCGCGGGCGGCACGTTGGGCGAGAGCGCGACGCGCAGCTTCGGCCGCGCCGGCAGCGTCAGCGCGGCCGCGTCGTCGAGCCCCAGCGCGTCGCCGCCCGCGAGGCGCGCTTCGAGGCGGCCGCCGCGCGCCGGCAGGTCGCGCAGCACGAGCTCGAAGCCTCCGGCGACCGCGCGCGCCTCGGAGGACTCGAGCGGCGCGCCGTCGAGCGTGATCTCGGGCGCCGCGCGCGAGCGCGTCGCGACCAGCACGTCGACCGTGTCCCAGGCGCCGCTCTGCGCCGGCGAGGCGCCCAGCGCGACGACGCCCGCGTTCTCGCGCGCGTCGCAGGCCAGGAGGCGCGTCGCGACCTCGAAGCCCGGCCCCGCGCAGGCGGCGAGCAGCGCCGCGTCGGGCTCGGCGATCGAGAAGCACTCGAGCTGCAGACCTTCCTCCGGTCGCGGGCCGTCCGCCAGGCGCGCCACGGCGGCTTCGAGCGTCGCGGGGCAGGCCGCGGGCTTCAGGCGCCGCGCGCGGGCATCGAAGAGCGGCAGCTCCTCGCCGGGAGCGAGCAGGGTCTCCAGGTGCGCGCCGGCGAGCAGCACGCTGCGGCGCGCGCGCGGCAGCTCCGCGGCGCGCTCGCGCGCGGCCTCGAGCGCCGCTTCGAAGGCGCTGCCGGACGCCGCGCTCCCCGCGCTGGTCACCACACCGCGCGCCATGCGCGCCGAGCCGTCGATCACGAGCACATGCAGGGCGCGGCCGCGGCCCGAGCTCTCGGGCGCGGCGACCGCCAGCCACAACAGGCCCGCGATCGCCAGCAGCAGCGCGTAGGCCCAGGGATGGCGGAAGCGGCGCACGAAGACGCGCGCGCGCGTCTCCTCGACCGCGGCCTTCCAGAAGACCGTGGTGACGACCGTGACGCGTCGGTGGCGCACGCGCAGGCGCTGCGCCAGGAACAGGCCCAGCGCCAGGCCGGCGAGGCCCAGCGCGAAGGCGAGCGGCGAGAGCGCGCTGAAGTTCATGCGACCAGCGTCCCGTCCTCGAACAGGCCGGCGAGCTGCGCCACGACGTCGCGCTCGACGTCGAGCTGCACCAGGCCCGACTGGCGGCCGCGCGCGTACTCGGTCAGCGCGCTCTCGAAGTGCGCGTAGGCCGCGCGGTAGCGCTCGAGCACCGCCGGCGTGATCGACACGTCGGCGCTGGCGCCGTCCTCGCAGTCGACCACGCGCACGTCGCCGGTCAGGCGCGGGTCGCGGTCGGAGGCGCGCACCAGTTGCACGAGCAACAGCCGGTGGCGCAAGCCGCGCAGCGCGCCGAGCACGGCCTCGATGCCGGCCGGGTCGAAGAAGTCGGAGATCACGCACACCAGGCCCTCGCGCAAGCCGAGCGCCTGCAGGCTGGCGAGCGAGCGCACGAGATCGGTCTTGCCGCCGGGCTCGACTTCCGCCAGCAGCCGCGCGAGGTGCAGCACGCGGCCCTTGCCCGCCATCGGCCGCTGCAGCACGCGCAGGTCCTCGGCGCAGGCGAAGACGCCGACGCGGTCGTGCTGGCCCAGGCTGATCGCCGCCAGCGCCAGCGCGGCGCGCAGGCCGGCCAGCGCGCGCGGCGGCGTCTCGAACCAGGCGCTCTGCGACACGTCGGGCACCAGGTAGAGCGGCAGGTCCTGCTGCTCCTCGAACAGGCGCACGAAGACCCGGCCCAGGCGGCGGTAGATGTTCCAGTCGACCGCGCGCAGGTCGTCGCCGCTGGCGTAGGGCCGGAAGTCGCGGAACTCGATGCCGCCGCCCAGTTGGCGCGAGCGCTGCTCGGCGAAGCGTCCGCGCGGCGCGACGCGCCGGGCGACGATGCGCAAGGCCTCGAGCGAGGCCAGGAAGCGCTCGTCGCACAGCTCGGCCGCGGTCAGGCGCGCGTTCATCCGCGTGCGCCGGCCCGTGTCTCGGCCCGTGCCTCGGCGGGCGCCAGGCGTTCGAGCACCTCGCCCAGGACGTCCTCGACGCGCACGCCCTCGGAGTGCGCGCGGAAGTTGACCTGCACGCGGTGGCGCAGCACGTCGCGCGCGACGGCGCGCACGTCCTCCTCGGCGACCGCGAAGCGGCCGGCGAGCAGCGCACGCACCTTGGCGCCGAGCAGCAAGGCCTGCGCGCCGCGCGGCGAGGAGCCCAGCGCCACCATCTCGGTCACCAGCCGCGGCGCGTAGCTGCTGCCGGGCTGGGTGGCCATCACCAGCCGCACCGCGTGCTGCTGCGCGTGCTCGGGCACCGGCACGCTGCGCACGATCGAGCGCAGTTCGAGGATCTCGGCCGCGTTGGACACCTTGGCGATCTCGTCCTCGCCGACGCCGGTGGTGCGGTCGAGGATCGCGTGGTACTCGCGCTCCTCGGGGTAGCCGACCAAGAGCTTGAACAGGAAGCGGTCGAGCTGCGCCTCGGGCAGGGGATACGTGCCCTCCTGCTCGATCGGGTTCTGCGTCGCCATCACGCAGTAGGGCTCGGCGAGCTGGAGCGTGCGCCGGCCGACGGTGATCTGCTTCTCCTGCATCGCCTCGAGCAGCGCCGACTGCGTCTTGGGCGTCGCGCGGTTGATCTCGTCGGCCAGCACCAGGTTGGCCACCAGCGGGCCCTCCTGGAACTCGAGCTTGTGCCCGCCGCCCTCGGTCTCGACCAGGAGCAGCGTGCCCTGGATGTCGGCCGGCATCATGTCGGGCGTGAACTGGATGCGCGAGAAGGACAGGTCGACCGCGCGGCCCAACGTGCGCACGAGCAGCGTCTTGCCCAGTCCGGGCACGCCTTCGAGCAGCACGTGACCGCCGGCGAAGAGCGCCGCCAGCACACCGTCGACCACCGCACCCTGGCCGACCAGGACCTTGCCCAGCTCGGCCTTGATGCGCGCGTGCACGGTCTGGAAGCGTTGCGCGCGCTGGCGCGCGAGGGCGGCGTCGGCCGCGTTCGGATCGGTGCTCATGGGGTCGGCTTGCGTTCGGGGAGGGGGAGGAAGACCTTCTTCACCAACTCGCGCATCCAGGGTTCGAGCGCGGGGCGGGCGATCGGTGCGATCGGCGCGCTGCGCGGCGTGCGCGCCTCGGCCGTCAGCGCTCCGACCGCCTCGGCGCGCGGGTCGATGCGCTCCTGCGTGATCTTGGTGCGGCCCGGTCGCGGGCGGCCCTTGACGTGGTCGGGGATCGGCACGCCGAGCACCAGCGAGGCGACGCCGCGCGACTTCTTCTGCTCGGACGGGCCGCCGCGGCCGTTGGCGTCGGGGTTGGGCTGGTTGCCGAAGCCGATCGTCAGGTCGCGGTTGACCGGCGGGCGGCGGTCGCGCAGGTTCGGTTGCAAGCCGCCGCGCGCCTCGGACTCCTCGGTCTCGTCGTCGACGTCGGCGTCCTCGGACTGCGGCGGCTCCTCGTCGTTCGAGACCTGGTCCTTGCTGGCCCAGTCGGTGGCGCCCGGGTTGCGGCTCGAGCCGCTGCCCGTGCCCCGTCCCGCCGTCGCGCCGGATTCCTCGGGCGGCTTGCGCGCGGGCTGCGCCGTCTCGGGGCGCGGCGTGCGCGGCTTGGGCGGCTTGGGCGTCAGCTTGGAGCTCTCGCTCGGCTCGCTGGGCTTGGTCGGCGAGGAGGGCACGCCGGCCGAGTCGCTGGGCTGGCTCGAGGCGACCGCCTCGGCGGAGCGGCCTTCGCCGCTCTTGCCGCGGCTCTCGCGCGGCGCGCGCTCGGGCGCGGCGCTCGGCTGGCGCTCCGAACGCGCCGAACCCGGCGGCGCGTCGGGAGCGCGCGCCTCGCGCGGCTCCTCGCGCAGCTCGGGCGGCGTGGCGCGCGGCGCGCCGCTGCTGCGCACCTCGGCCGGTGCGTCGGGCGGGCGCCCGAGCTCGGGGGCCTGCGCCAGCTCGACGGTCGCGGCGGGTTCGGGCGCCCAGTGCGCCGCCAGCCAGGCGACGAACAGCGCGGCGAGCGGCGCGAGCCAGGTGCCCGCGCGCAGCGGGCGGCGCGGCGCGCGCTGCAGCTCGTGCGCCCGCGCGCGCGCGAGCCACGGCGCGGCGTCCTCGATCGCGGCGGCGACGAAGGGCGTGCGCTCGGCGAGCGCGCTCAGCTCCCAGGCGGTCTGCAGCCGCTCGCGGCTGCCGAGCTCGGCGTCGAGGCGCGCCAGGCCGCGCGCGGTCGACAGCGGGCGCGAGCGGGCGCGCATCCAAGCGGCGGCCAGCAGCAGCGCGAGCGGCACCAGCGCCAGGGCCAGCAGCGCGGGCCAGCCGAGCGCCAGGAGCTGCACGCCCGCCGCGCGTTGCGCGAGGTGCAGGGCCAGCGCCAGCAGCGGCAGCGCGCACGACCAGGGCGCCCAGCGCGCGGCGGCGGTGTGCAGCGCCGCGCCCGCCGAGCGCGCGCGCAACACGCGGTCGACACGCAGGCCGAGCGCGCCGTGCTCGTCGCGCACGCTCACCGCAGCTCCTCGACGTAGGTCGGCTCGACGCGCCGCGCCTGCAGCACCTCGCCCGTGTCGCGCTGGCGCAGGATCACCACCACCAGCGCCTGGCGCGGGTCGATGCGCGTGCCGATCGCCGGCACCAGCGCCGCACCCTGGCGCGCCGCCTCGGCGTGGAAGGCGCGCGTCTCGGCCTCGATCTCGGCCAGCGCGCGCTCGAAGGGGATGGTCTGCACGCCGGCGACGGGCGCGAAGTCCTCGCCGCCGATCCAGGGCGTCAGCGCCGCGCGCGCCACGTTGCGCTGCAGCACCACCTCGCTCTTGCCGGCGTAGAGCACGCAGCGCTCGACGAGCAGGATCTGCAGCAGGCCGCCTGCGACGTCGGGCCCGCGCACGGTGACGCTGCCGCGCACGCGCTCGGCGCTGACCTCGGCCGTGGCCTCGATCGTGTGTTCCGAGCCGGCGCGCACCGCGCGCTGCGCCGCGGCGCGGCAGGCCTCGTAGAGCGCCTCCTTGTGGCGTGCCAGGCCGCGCGGCGGCAGCTCCTCGAGGCCGTCGAGCCGGTGGGCGAAGCCGCCGCCGGCCTGCGTGTTCATGTAGGCCGACAGCGGGTTGCACAGCGCGACCAGCTCGGGCTCGGCGATGTGGTAGCTGACCTGCACCAGCTGCTCGGGCGTGAAATGGTCGCGCAAGCCGTCGCGCGCCAGCGCCACGCCGAGCTCGCCGGGATCGTGGGGGTTGCAGTACAGCTCGATCAGCGAGGTGCGCGTCAGCTGCTCGCCGGGCTCGGGCTTGAAGCGCGTGGCGACGCCGAAGCCCAGCACCTTGCCTTCGATGCGCTTCTCGATCTCGTCGACCGAGAAGCTCTCGGCCTCGGGCAGCAAGGGCTGCACGCGCATCAGTCCTTCGAGCGCGGCGGGACCGGATTCGGCCGACAGGAGCGCCTGCAGGTAGCGCGAGAAGGCGCGCGTCGGGCGGCCCTCGTCCTCGTAGTAGCGCGCCAGGTCGAGGTTGAGCGCGCCGTCCTCCGGCAGGCCGAACGCGGCGGAGAGCAGGTGCTTCCAGGCGCGGTCGCGCTGGCCCTCGGCCAGCAGCACGTCGCCCAGGCGCGCGTGGATCTTGTGCACCGCGTCGGGGTAGCGGTCGGCGCGGCCGTGCTGCAGGCCCAGCTCGCCGGCCGCGACGACGTACTGCGCCAGGCCGCGCTCGAAGAGCCGCCCCATCGATTTCAGGGCGCCCGTGGCCTTGAGGTCGGCCGGCCGCGTGGCGTGCACGAACGCGAGGCAGCGCTGCACGGTCTCCGCCGAGGCCGCGCGGTCGAGCTCGAGGTCGAGCAGGAACTCCGCGGCCTCGCCCGCCAGGCGCTGGTCGGCGTGCGCTTCGAGCCAGGTGGCCAGCGCCGCGGCGTCCTCGCCGGCGCGCGCGCGGAAGTACTCGAGATCTTCGGTCGGGAAGCGCGCCGGCGCGGTCGGCGTCCAGCGCACCAGGCGCTGCACGCGGTCGATCTCGACGCGGAAGTGGCGCAGCAGGTTCAGGCCCGTCAGGCCGAAGACGCCGTCGGGGTGCACGTGGTCGACCTCCGCCGGCCGCAGCGCGACGTAGCGCGCCAGGTCGAGCTCGTCGAGCCGCACGGGACCGATGTCGCCCGCCGGCCGCTCGAGCTCGTCGGCGATCTCGCGCGCGAGCAGCGTGTCGTAGCGCGAGGTCGCGAGGCCCAGCGCCCCGCCCTTCCCGGCGCCGTCGCCGCCGTAGCGCACGGGCAGCCAGACCACGTCGTTGTACAGCGTGCAGGCGAGCTGCAGCGTGCCGGCCGGCGGGGCGGCCGGCCGGTCGGATGCCGGGGCGGACCCCGGGGCGCTGGTCGTGCGCTCGCGCGGCGCGGAGAGCTCGAGGAAGCCCGCGTGCAGGTCGAAGACCACGTGGTAGCGCGACAGCACGCGCGCCCCGAGCGTCCCGACCACCGCGTTCTCGCCCAGCTCCTTGGAGTACCACTTGGTGAACTCCTCGTAGGGCGCCTCGTCGCCGACCTCGCGCGCCGCGACGCCGACGTTGAGATCGGGCAGGTGCACCGTGATCGGATTGGGCGTGCCGTCCTCGTTCTCGGCCACGATGCCGGCCGCGGCGCGGTTGTGCAGCAAGAGGCCGACCGGCGCCTCGTAGTCGATGAACAGGTTGACCGGGATGCGCTTCGCGGCCGAGAGCTGGCAGGCGACGACCAGCTTGTCGTGCACGATCTGCACCGGGATGCGCGCCACCTCGGGGGCCTGCGCATCGCCTCTTGCGGCGCTCGCGGCACTCGCGGCGCCAGCCCCCGCCTCGGGCGCGTCCGGAACCTGGGCCGACGCCGCGAGCGGCGCGCTCAGGAAGACCAGGAGGTGGAGGAGGTGCATGGCGCGTCGGGATCCCGCGGCGCGCCGCGGACGGGGGCAGGGTCGCGTGCTCAGCGGCTCGGCCGTTCCGTGCCGGTCGGGCGTTCGGTGTTCTTGTTCTCGCCCCGCGGCCGGCCCTGCACCGTGCCGAAGGCCCAGTTGTCCATCTTCATCCGCACGCTGAGGCGGGTGTCGGCCGGCACGCTCACGGCGACCGGTGCGAAGCCGAAGCCTCAGCAGTTGCCCGGGAACTTGGCGTACACCAGCGGCTTGCCGCTGGCCGCGTCGGCGACCTCGAACTCCGGGCTCTGGCCGAGCGGCAGGAACTGCGTGTACTCCTCGCCCAGCTTGCCGTAGTACCAGATGTCCCAGGGCGTGAAGGCCAGCTCCTCGCCTTCGCGCTGGTAGCTGAACTCGCCCTCGACCGGGCCGCCCCACTGCGGCGCGAGGCGTCCGCCGGCGCTCAGCGCCAGCGGCCGCGAGCGGCCGGCCGTGATGCGCGCGCGGCTGTCGCCCAGCGCCAGGAAGCCGGCCACCAGCTGGTAGTCCCCGGCCGGCACCAGCATCCCGCCGCGCGAGCGCGAGAGTTCGAAGGAGTGCCGGCCGTCGGTGCTGCGCACCACGGCCGAGCGCAGCTTGGCGCGGCTCTCGAAGTGCGAGACCAGGTCGATCGTCGCGGTCGGGCCGCCGTAGGGCGTCAGGTTCAGCGACGAGCCGTCGCGCTCGACGCGCAGGTTCCACAGCTCGCCGTCGAGCGCCAGCACCTGCGACAGGTAGCTCGCGGCGCGCGTGGTGCCGACGATCAGGGCATCCTCGCCCACGTCGTCGAACTCGCCGTTGAGGTTCATGTCGACGAGCTGCACGCGCGTCTCGTCGACCTCGCCGACCATCGCGCCGCCGACGGCGTACTTCCAGGGACCCTTGTCGAAGCGCGCCACGCGCACCGACCAGGCCAGCGGGTGGCCCTCGGGCGACGTGCCGCGGAAGGTGAGCAGCCCGTCCTGGCCCTCGACGCGCGCCTCGAGCGTGCCGTCGCCGTCGAGGTCGGCGCGCAGCACCTCGCCCTCGACCGCGGTCTGGAAGCGCTCGCCGCGCGCGTGGCGCACGCTCATGCCGCCGCCGACGTCGAGCCAGCGCGCGTCGGGCAGCAGCAGCTCCTCGCCGCGGAAGGCCTTGGGCGTCAGCGCGACCGTGCGCTCGCCCGCCAGGGCCAGGGGTGCGGCCAGTGCCGCGACGATCAGCGATCCGGAGTGCGGAGGAGGGCGGACGCGCATGACAGGACCTCCGTGCAGAAGCTGGGGGGAGGGGACGAACTCTATCTTGCCCTGACGGACGCTCGGGCCGCAGGGGTGCCTGTAAAGATGTGGTTGGGGGGTGCGAGCGCGCCGCGCGCTATCCTGCCGTCCATGAGCACCTCGACCTCCGATCAAGACTGGCTCGCGGGCTTCCTCCGGACCCACGGCGGCATCGCCGGCACGGTGCACCGCGTCCGCGAAGGCGAGCTGGCCCTGTGCGCCGCGGTCAACATCCCGCCGCCGGTCCAGGCGATCGTCGCGCGCGTCCCCTGCGGCAAGGGCATGGCGGGGCTCGCCTGGGAGCGGCGCGAGGCGGTCCAGACCTGCAACCTGAAGACCGACGCCAGCGGTCAGGTGCGGCCGGGGGCCCGGGCGGTCGAGGCCCAGGCGGCGGTGGCCCTGCCCGTGCTCGACGACCAGGGTGGGGTGCGGGCGGTGGTCGGAATCGCATTCCAGGGCGAGCGCGAGCTCGAAGCCGGCGAACTCGGGCGCCTGGGCCAGGCCGCCGCGGGCCTGGCTGGACATTAGGGACTTCCTGAAAAAGCCAACGAAGAACGCATAGTTGCTTGAGTTCGTGGCGGCCATCGGCCGACACAAGCCGTGCTCGACCGCGACAGGCAGTCCCCGGTCCGGGCAGGCAGGCAGACCATGCAGTTTCCTTCACGGCAGCGCCGGACCCCGGCGCAACCCATCCCTCGCCGTTCCCGGGCCGGTTTGACCCTGGTCGAGATCCTCTGCGCCCTGGCGGTGCTGATGATCGGCCTCCTCGGGTTCACCCAGGCCATCTTCGCTTCGTCGCGCTCCTCGCAGGCGACCAAGGAGAACACGCTGGCGACCCAGGCGGCGCGCCGCGTGCTCGAGGAGATCCAGGCCAACGTCTTCGACGAGCTGTTCTGGCGCTACAACGCGCTGGCCAGCGACGACCCGGGTGGTTCGGGCACCGCGGCCGGGGCAAACTTCGCCGTCACCGGCCTGCAGGCCACGGCGGACGACGCCGACGGGTTCCCGGGCGAGGTGATCATGCCGGTCGTGGCCGGGGTCCCCGGCGTGCTGCGCGAGAACATCTCCGACGGCAAGCTCGGCATGCCGCGCGACCTCAACGGCGACGGCGCGATCGACGGGCTCAACCACGCCACCGACTACGAGATCCTGCCGGTGCTGGTGCGCGTGCGCTGGCGCGGGCCGGGCGGCGTCCAGACGGTCGAGCTCCGGACCATGCTGGGGAACTACTGATGAAGCTCCAGCGGCACACCCGGAGCCGGCGCGGCTTCACGCTGATCGAGGTCGCGATCAGCGTCACGATCCTGGCCACGGTCGTCGGCGCCGTGGCGCTGGTGCAGCGCCAGGGCCAGGACCTGGCCGATTCGACCAGCGCGCACAACGCCGCCAACCTGCGCGCCGCGCGGCTGGCGGACCGGGTGGTGCGCGAGATGCTGACCATGGGCGCGGAAGGCGCCAACCCCAACCCGACCTCGTCGCTGGGCACCGACTCGATCGTCTGGCAGGGCGCGACCGGCGTCACGGCCGGTTCGATCACCTGGGGCGCCTCGTCGCGCTTCGTGCTGCAGCTCGCGGCCGGCGAGACCGACAACGGCGTCGACGACGACGACGACGGCCTGATCGACGAGCGCGCGCTGGTGCTGACCACCGCGATCGGCACGGCCGACGAGCGCGCGGTGACGCTGTCCGACGAGGTCTGCGAGCTGTTCCCCGGCGAGACGATCAACGTCAGCGACGACAACGGCAACGGCGTCGTCGACGAGCGTGGCTTCAACCTGCGTCGCGTGGGGGACGTGATGCAGGTGCGGGTGGCGGTCCAGCACCGCGGCGCCGACGGCGCCCCGGTCACGGCCGCCATCGAAACTTCCTTCCGCCTGCGCAACTGACCGAATCGGAGTGCACACCATGATCATCCGCAAACAGCTCGAACAGAAGACCAAGGTCCGGCGCGGCACCGCGCTGGTGACGATGATGCTGGCCTCGACGGGCATGGCGGCGCTCTCGGCCGGCGTCTTGTACGTGACGCTCTCCGGCAGCAAGGAGCGCCGCAACGCGACCGAGGACCTGCGCGCGCGCTACGTGTGCCAGGCCGGCATGTCGCAGGCGCTCTTCGACCTGCAGAACGGCGGCACGGGCAACCTGGGCAGCGCCAACAACCCGATCGACTGGGAAGGCTCGCGCTTCTGGGTGACGACCACCGACCTGGGCGGCGGCCTGTACGACATGTCGGCCAGCGGCATGGACGACAACTCCGGCGCGAGCGCGGAGCTGGTCGTGCGCTCGGTGCCGAACTCGAGCTTCCTGTACGGCGCCTTCGGCGACGAGTTCTTCCACATGGACAGCAACGCCCACGTCGACAGCTACGACTCGACGCTGGGCAGCTACGCCTCGCAGGCGGTCAATGGCTCCGGTACGGACCTGCACGCGCTGACCAACGGCAACATCGGCTCGAACGGGCCGATCACGCTCGACGCCAACGCCGCGGTCTACGGCAGCGCGCCGGCTGGCCCCGGGCACGCCACGACCGTCACCGGCAACGCCGAAGTGTACGGCTCGACCACGCCGGCGGTGGTCTCGATGACCATCCCGACCATCACGATCCCGTCGATCGCCTCGCTCGGCAACCTGAGCATCAGCGGCACGGCCAACATTCCGAGCGGCAGCCGCTGCTACAACAACTTCCGCGTCAACGCGAGCGCGGTCGTCAACGTGACCGGGCCGGCGACGCTGGTGTTCACGAACTTCGAGCTGCGCTCGAACGCCCAGTTCCGCATCGACGCCACGAACGGGCCGGTGACGATGTACGTCCTCGACGACTTCATCATCAACTCGAACGCCCAGATGTACTCGACCACCTACAACCCGCACGACCTGGCGATCAACCTGGTCTCGGACAACGTGATCAACCCGGAGACGACCGTGGCGGTCGACGAGATCGACATGTCGTCGAACACCGCCATCTGGGGCACGATCCTGGCGCCCAATGCCGCGATCGAGATCGACAGCAACTTCAACCTCTACGGTTCGATCGTCGCGCGCAGCATCGACCTGGACAGCAACAGCTTCATCCACTTCGACCAGTCGCTGAACGCGATGAGCACGACCGGCGAGCCGACCTGGGAGATCGTCTCCTGGCGCACGACCCCGTTCGTGCGGCCGACCGAGACGACCACGACGCACGGCGGCACCACGCACGGCGGCACGACCGGCGGCACGACGGGCGGCACCACGGGCGAAACGACCGGCGGAGCCCAGCAGAGCCTCTGATCCATGTCGCAGCGTCCCCGCCCCCCCCTCGCCCTGCTCGGGACAGCGCTGGCCCTGGCCAGCCTGTCCCTGCCTTGCTCCGCGCACCCCGCGGGCGAGGACACCGCGCCGCACGCAGCCTTCGAGGCGCCGGCGCCCGAACTGGCCGCGATCGCCGCGGCCCTCCGGCTCGCGCGCCTGCCGATCGCGCCGCCGCGCGAGCAGCTGCTCGGCCAGCTGTTGAAGGCGGGCGAGGGTTCGCTCGCGCCGCTGCTCGACGTGCTGATCCTCGAGCGCGTGCCGGCGGTCAAGGCCGAGGACGCGCCGCAGATCCTGAGCCGCGCGCAGCGCGAGCTGCTGCTGGCGGCCCTGGGCCGCCTGCCGCTCGACACGGTGCGGCGCGCGCTGGAGCGGCGCACGGTCGACAGCGAGGACCCGCAGGTCTGGCGCGCGTGGCTGCGCATGCTCGCTGCGCTGGGCAACGACCAGGACCTGGAGCGCGTGCTGCGGCGCTGGAAGACCTCGGCGGGCCAGCCGCCGCCGACGCTCGAGCGCAACGAATGGCGCGCGGCCTTCGTCGCCTTCCTGCGCCGCTCGCCGGCGCGCTTCGAGCTGGCGGAGATCAGCTGGCGTGGCCTGTTGCCCGAGCAGGCGCGCGGCCTGATCGAGGCCTGCGGCGAGGTGGCGCACCCGCGCGCGCAGCGCCTCTTGACCGACGTGATCGGCGGCCAGACCGACGACCTGGCGCTGACCGCCATCGGCCAGGTGCGGCGCGTCGGACGCGGCTACGATCCGCAGGTCGAGCGCGAGCTGTGCGAAGCGCTGCGCAGCTGGCTCGATCCGCGCGATGCGAACACCTGCCAGAACGCGCTGCAGGCGCTGGGCGAGCTGCGCGACCCGCAGGCGCTCGAGCTGTGCCTGGAGTGGCTCGAGCACGAGGACCCGAACATCCAGCTCAGCGCGCGCTGGGCCTTGGAGCGCGCCAGCGACCTGCAGCTGCCCGAGCCGGGCTCCTGGCGCCGCTGGTTCCAGGAGCAGCAGTCGGCGCTGGCGCAGGCGCGCCGCACGCTGCCGACGCGCCTCTTGGCAGAGGACCTCGCCGTGCAGGTCGAGGCGCTGCGCCAGGCGCGCGAGCTCAAGCTCGAGCGCGCCGAGGTGGCGGCCTGGATCGTGCCGCTGCTCGAGCAGCCGCACACGGGCCTGCGCACGCTGGCCTGCGAGATCCTGGCCGACCTCGACGAGCGCTCGAGCGTGCCGGCGCTGGTCGAACTGCTGGCCGACGGCGACGCCAAGGTGCGCGCGGCGGCGGAGAAGGCGTTGGCGAAGCTGAGCGAGCGGCCGCTGGGCGGCGAGCTCGAGGCCTGGCGCGCCGAACTCGCGGTGCTGCGCCGGGCGGGCTGAGAACGTCCGTTCCGGCGGGTCGGTCGCGGCGCGGCGCTGTGTACACTGGCCCGTCGCGATGGACTGGATGCAACTGCAGCGGCTGGCCGCCGAGGAGGCCGCGCACGGCCCGCGCGCCGGCCCGCGCGCCGGCTCGGAGGCCGGTCCGGCGAGCGGCGCAGGCGACCCCGCGGCGCTGCTCGAGGGCCTGAACCCCGAACAGCGCGCGGCGGCGACGCACCCCGGCGGCGCGCTCCTGATCCTGGCCGGGCCGGGCTCGGGCAAGACGCGCGTGATCACGCGCCGCATCGCCTGGCTGGTGGCGACCGGCCGGGCGCAAGCCTGGGAGATCGCGGCGATCACCTTCACCAACAAGGCCGCGCGCGAGATGCGCGAGCGCGTGGAGCAGCTCCTGCCGGCGCGCGGGGCCTGGATCTCGACCTTCCACGCCTTCTGCGCGCGGCTCTTGCGGCGCGAGATCGAGCTCCTGGGCACGCACACGCGCGACTTCACGATCTACGACACCAGCGAGAAGAACCAGCTGATCAAGAACCTGGTCAAGGAGCTGGGCTACGACGCGACGCGCTTCCGGCCGGCGCTGCTCGGCGGCTGGATCAGCGCGCGCAAGAACCGCGGGCGCGAGGCCTTCGAAGCCGCGGCGGAAGCTCAGGCAGAGGAGCAGGGCATCGAGGCCGAGGTGCTGCAGCAGGTCGAGCGCCGCTACGCCGCGGCGCTGGCGCGCAACAACGCGCTCGACTTCGACGACCTCCTGCTGCAGGTGCTGGCGCTGTTCGAGCGCCAGCCGGGCGTGCGCGACGCCTACGCACGGCGCTTCCGCCACGTGCTCGTCGACGAGTACCAGGACACCAACCGCGTGCAGTACGAGATCGCGCGCCACCTGGCGAGCCACCACCACAACCTGGCGGTGTGCGGCGACCCCGACCAGTCGATCTACTCCTGGCGCGGGGCGGACATCCGCAACATCCTCGAGTTCGGCCGCGACAATCCGGCGGCGCGCACGGTGCGGCTGGAGCAGAACTACCGCTCGACCGGCAACATCCTGCGCGCGGCCGAGGCGCTGATCCGCAACAACGCCGGGCGGCAGGACAAGCGCATCTGGTCGGACAAGCCGGCCGGCGAGCCGATCCTGGTGTGCGAGTGCGCCGACGAGGAGGACGAGGCGCGCGAGGTGGCGCTGCAGGTGCGCGCGCTGCAGGCGCGCGGCCAGCGGCTCGACGGCATCGCGGTGTTCTACCGCGTCAACTTCATGCAGCGCGCGCTGGAATCGGCGCTGCGGTTGGCGCGCGTTCCGTACCAGATCGTCGGCGGGCTCGAGTTCTACGACCGGCGCGAGATCCGCGACCTGATCGCCTACTTGAAGCTGATCGTCAACCGGCGCGACGACCTGGCCTTCCGGCGCGTGGTCAACGTGCCGACGCGGGGGATCGGCGAGAAGAGCCTGGAGCAGTTCAGCGCCTGGGCCGCGGCGCGCGGGTTGCCGCTGAGCGAGGCGCTGCTGCACGACGAGGCGCTGGCGGCGATCAAGGGCCGCGCGCGCGGCGGGTTGCAGGCCTTCCGCGAGCTGCTGGTGCGGCTCGAGCCGGCGCAGGGCGTCGACGCGGCGGTGGCGCTCGACCTGGTGTTGGGCGAGATCGGCGTCGAGCGCTGGCTGGGCGAGATGGACGACGAGAGCGGCGTCGACCGCGAAGCCAACATCGAGGAGTTGCGCGCGCACGCGGCGGCCTGGGACCGGATGTCGAGCGAGCTGGCGCGCGCGCTGGCGGAGGTCGAGACGGCGGGAACGACGGCTTCAGCGACGGACGGCGCTCCCGACGCCGATCGCCCGCCGACCGGCTTGCGGGGCTACTTGCAGGAGATCGCGCTGGTCAACGACACCGACGCGCTCGACGCAGGCTCGGGCAAGGTGACCTTGATGACGCTGCACTCCGCCAAGGGCCTCGAGTTCCCGGTGGTGTTCCTGTGCGGCGTCGAGGAGGAGCTCCTGCCCCACGCGCGTGCACTCCAGGAGAACACCAGCGCCGACCCCGAAGCCGGCGTCGAGGAGGAGCGGCGCCTGTTCTACGTCGGCATCACGCGCGCCGAGGAGCGCCTGTTCCTGACGCACTGCCAGCAGCGCCTGCACTTCGGCCAGACCAGCTTCTGCAGCCCCTCGCGCTTCCTCGACGAGCTGCCCAAGGAAGTGCTGGCCGGCGGCGCGTCGGACGGCGCCGGCGACCAGGACGACGGCGGCGCGCTGGGCGTCTACGAACCGAAGACGCCCGACGCGACCTTCACCGAGGGCGAGCGCGTCGAGCACGACCACTTCGGCCGCGGCACGATCGTGCGCCTGCAGGGCTCGGGCATCAACGCCCGCGCGACCGTGCGCTTCCCGGCCCACGGCGAGAAGATCCTGCTGCTCCAGTACGCGAAGCTGCGGCGCGTGGCGAAGGGCTGAGACGCGGCCGACATGGCCTACGGCGCTCCGGGGCCGGCGGGACGCGTATCCTCCCACTCCTCGCGCCGTTTCCCCGAGTTTCCGTCGTCCGGCGCGGCCGGCGGCGCGTTCGGGTCCGCGAGCCCACCATGCACGGCGAACCGATTGCGCACCGCGAGCTGTTGGAGCACGCCAGCTTCCTGCGGCGGCTGGCGCGCGACCTGGTCCAGGACCCGTCGCGCGTCGACGACGCGGTGCAGGACGTCTGGCTGCGCGCGCTGCAGCGCCCGCCGCGTCACGGCTCGAACCTGCGCGGCTGGTTGCGCGTCGTGCTGACGCACCACCTGCGCAGCGCGGCCCGAGCCGCGGCCGTGCGACCCGACCGCGACGCGCAGGCCTCCGTTGCGGGGGAGCTCGCCGGTCGCGACCCCGGTGTCGAGGACGTCGCCGCGCTGCGTGCCGTGACAGAGGCCGTCCTGGCACTCGAGGAACCGCTGCGCTCGCTGGTCGTACAGCACTACTACCACGGCCGGACGTTGGCCGAGATCGCCGAGCGCAGCGACACGCCGGTGTCGACGCTCAAGAGCCGGCTGCAGCGCGCGCTCGGGCTCCTGCGCACGCGCCTGAAGGCCGGCACCGGGGAGGAGTGGCCGCGCGCGCTCCGCGCCTTGGCCCTGATGGATCCGCTCGCTGCCCCGGCGGCGGGCTCCGCAGTCGCGCCAGGAGTCCTGCTCATGTCGACGAAGGTGACGTGCGCCGTCGCGATGGTCGTCCTGCTGGTCGGCGCAGCGTGGTGGTGGTCGCAGCACGAGGGCGCCGACTCAGCGCATCCGGAGCTGCAGGCCGGCTCGTTGTCCCAGGCGTCGCACCCCGACGGAGCAGGCGCGAGCGGCTCGCCCCCCTTCGACTCGGTGCCAACCGAGGCCCGACGCGAGGCGCTGTCGGAAGCCGCCCCGTCCGGACCCGTTCCGTTGTCGGCGCCGATCCGATTCCGTGCGGTGTTGCGCGACGAGGAGGGGCGCGCCGTCATCGGTGCGTGGAGCGCCAGCTTCACCCTCACCGACAGCGACGGTTTCGTCCGGACTGGCAGGGCGCCCGGGCCGGCCGACGGAACCTTCACCTTCGCCTCGCTGGCGCCGCGCACCTATTGGTTCGAGGCCAGCGCGCACGGCTACCTCGGCAGAGCGGGGGTGGTCGAACTCGCTGCGTCGGAACTCGAGGTCGAGCGCGATATCACGCTGCCGCGCGCACCTCGCTTGCGCGTGCGGATCACGACGCCGGCTGGTCAGGAGTTGCTGAGTGAGTTGAGTGCCGAGGCGCGGCTGAGTCGACCCGCCACATTGCGTCCGTTCGCGACGCGCGAGCGACCTGGCGAGTGGATGACCGAGATCGTCGGCAGCGTCAACAACCCCGTCGGGATCGGCCAGTTCTGGAACTACGGACCGGACTTCGAGGCGCTCGGCGCCGGCTACGCGGGGTACCTGTTGCTCGACGAGCCCCTCCCAGCGTTCGTCAGCCTGGCGCATGCCCAACGCGTCCTCAGCACCGTCGAGGTGTTCCCCGGCCAGGAGGAGGTCAGCTTCGTACTCTCCCGCGCCGACGTCGAAGCGAGCTTCGGGACCCTGCGACTGCGCGCGGTGGAGGAGCTGACCGGAACGCCGGTGCCTTCGGCCTCGGCGGTGCTCGACGGCCCGACCGAGGTCATCGCCGGTGGCTCGAAGTCCCCGCGGACGGACACCGCGGGCGAACTCGAAGTGCGCCGCGTGGCGCCGGGCAACTACGTGCTGATCCTGATCGCGGAGGGACGCACATCTCCCCGCCGGGTAGTTCGCGTGGAGGCCGGCGGAGTGACCGATCTGGGGACGATCGAGCTCGCGCCCACCCGGCAGGTCGAGCTGCGCGTGGAGCACGGCGGCCGGAGCGCCGGCGCGCGGCGCTTCCAGCTCGACGCACTCGATCCCGCGGTCCCGGGCATCACGCCCCGGTTCCAGGACTGGGTTCGGAGCCGAGACGACGGCGTGCTCGACCTGTCCTGGGTCGAGCCTGGTCACTACGTGTTGCGCAGCGCCGAGGACGGCAGGTACCCGTTCTCCAGCCTGCCCTCGGAAGCGCTCGTGTCCGGGAACGTCGTCCTCGATCTGAGTCGAGCGCTGTCGAACCCGGTGCCGACGATCGAGCTGCGCCTGCCGGTCCAACTGCTGCTCGACTGCGGGCCCGGCACACCGTTCAAGTCGACCGTGGTGATCGCCGATGGCGCTGGCCACGCGTACTCGCGTGTCCGAGTCGATCGCGCGGGTCCGGTCGCCGTGGCGCTGTGCGAGGGTTCGTACGCCTTGACGCTGGTCGCTGCCGACGGAAGCGTGCTCGCGGAAGCGACCGCGCTGCTCGACAAGCCGGTGACGCGCGTGGAGCTGCGGCCACGGCGCTGAAGGGTGTGCGGCGCGCGCACGGGTCGAGTCAGGAAGGTGCCCGCGATTGCGCGCGCGCGCTTGGCGTCTACGAACCGAAGACGCCCGACGCGACCTTCACCGAGGGCGAGCGCGTCGAGCACGACCACTTCGGCCGCGGCACGATCGTGCGCCTGCAGGGCTCGGGCATCAACGCCCGCGCGACCGTGCGCTTCCCGGCCCACGGCGAGAAGATCCTGCTGCTCCAGTACGCGAAGCTGCGGCGCGTGGCGAAGGGTTGAGACGCGGCGGGTACGCGGGCTGCTCCATGCGCCCTCGCGCATCGACGGCGCGGCGCAGCCCCCGTACGCTGAGGCCTGCTGATGTCCACGAAGCGGAAGTGTGCCGTCGCCTTGATGCTCCTCCTCGCAGGTGGAGCGTGGTGGTGGTCGCAGCACAGGGGTGCCGCGCAGCCGCAGCTGCAGGCCGGTTCCTCGCCCGAGTCGTCGTCCCTCGCCGGCCCAGGCGCGCCCTCTCCGGCCCAACTCGACTCGATGTTGGCCGAGGGCGGACGCGACGCGCTGGCTGCGAACGCCGCGCCCGAACCCGCCTCGCTGTCCGCGCCGGTCCGCTTCCGCGGTGTGTTGCGCGATGAACAGGGACGCGCGATCACCGATGCCTGGAGCGCCAACGTCCGTCTCAGCGACAACGACGGGTTCGTCCGACGCAGCACGCAGAACGTGCGCACCACCGGCGGCTTCACCTTCGAGGGTTTGACGCCAGGCGTGTACTGGTACGAAGCCGGCGCGCACGGCTACCTCGCTCAGTCGGGTCTCGTCGACCTCGCTCCCCCGCGCACGGACGTCGAGCGCGACATCACGCTCGTCCGCGCGCCACGCGTGCTCGTCCGACTGACGACGCCGACTGGCGCCGAACTGCTCCCGAGCCTCCATACGGAGCGCAAGGGACGATTCCCCGCGGACTTGATTCCCTTCGCGACGCGTGAGCGACCTGGCGAGTGGATGACGGAGATCTACGGGAGCGCCAACAACCCCGTGGGCATCGGCCACTTCTGGAATTACGGCCCGGAGGCCGAGAAGCTCGCCGCGGGCGTCATCGGATACCTGCTCCTCGACGAGCCGCTCCCCGCTTTCGTCAGCTTGGCGCACTACCAAAGGGTGCTGCGGACCGTGGAAGTCCTGCCTGGGCAGGAGGAGGTGGAGTTCATCCTCAGCTTCGACGAAGTCGAGGCCAGCTTCGGCAACCTGCACCTGCGCGCGGTGGAAGCGGGACGTGGGACGCCGGTGCCGTCCGTGTCGGCGATGCTCTTCGGTCCGGCGACGCTCAACGCGGACCACCGGACGGACGCGCAAGGTGTACTGGATGGAGCCCGCATCTGGCCGGGAGAATACGACCTGATCCTCTCCGCCTCGGGATTCGCGACGCAACGCCTCAGGGTCCGTGTCGAAGCGGGGGGGACGACGGATCTCGGGACGCTCGAGTTTGGACCGGCGGTCCAGCGGAGCTTGCGCGTCGAGCAGTCGGGGAAGGGTGTCGGAGAGCTGCGCTTCAGATTCGGTGTGCTGGATCCCGTGACCCGCGAATTCAACCCATTCCGCAGCAGCGGCCTCCGCGCTCGCCAGGACGGGACGCTCGAGTTGTCGTCGTTCGGCAGCGGGCTCTACGTGCTGAGGTCCGAGAACGACGGCCGGTACCCGGCGTCGATGCTGCCAGCATCCGCGGTGGTGTCGGGCAATGTCGTGGTCGATTTGCGCGGTGAGCCGCCGAGCGAGCCGCAGGTGATCGAGATGCGCACTCCGGTCCACCTGGTCCTCGACTGCGGCCCGGACGTGCCGGCGCAGGCGCGCGTCGTGATCGTGGATGACCAGGGGCTCGAGAGCGCGCGCGTCCGAGTGCAACGCGGGGGTCCGATCGGCGTCGCGCTGTGCGAGGGTTCGTACGCCTTGACGCTGGTCGCGGCCGACGGAAGCGTGCTCGCGGAAGCGACCGCGCTGCTCGAGAAGCCGGTGACGCGCGTGGAGCTGCGGCCACGGCGCTGAAGGGTGTGCGGCGCGCGCACGGCTTGAGTCGGGAAGGCGCTCGCGATTGCGCGGGGGGACGCGGCGTGCTTTCCTCTGGGCTCGATCATGGCCGGACCCGACGAATCGCGCGCTGAGGACGTGGCCGAGCAGGCGCGCTTGCGGGCGCGGTTGGCGGAGCTGGTGGCCGATGCGCGCGCGGCGGGGGTGGCGGGGGAGCTCGGCGCGTGGCTCGAGGAGTTGCTCGCGGCCGGCGCGGTGCCGGCGGCGGGGTTCGAGCTCGACGCGCCGATCCCGATGCGCTTCGGCTTCGTCGGCGACAGCGCGCCGATGAGGAAGGTGTTCGACCTGATCGCCAAGGTCGCGCCGAGCGACGTCTCGGTGCTCGTCCACGGCGAGACCGGGACGGGCAAGGAGCTGGTCGCCAAGGCGCTGCACAGCGAGTCGAAGCGCGCGAAGAAGCCCTTCCTGGCCGAGAACTGCGCGGCGGTGCCGGCCAACCTGCTCGAGAGCGAGTTGTTCGGACACAAGAAGGGCTCGTTCACCGGGGCGGTCGTCGATCGGCAGGGGCACTTCGTCGCGGCCAACGGCGGGACGGTGTTCCTCGACGAGATCGGCGACATGCCGCTGGCGATGCAGTCGAAGCTGCTGCGCGTGCTGCAGGAGGGCGAGGTGCGGCCGGTCGGGTCGAACGTGGTCACCAAGGTCGACGTGCGCGTCGTCGCGGCGACCAACAAGGACCTGGCGGCGATGTGCAAGGTCGGGAACTTCCGCGAGGACCTGTACTTCCGGCTGAACGTGATCACGATCCAGCTCCCGCCGCTGCGCGAGCGCGGGGGGGATGTGCGGCACCTGGTGCGCTTCTTCCTCAGGAAGGCGGGGCAGGAGCTAGGGCGGCCGATCGGGATCGAGGCCGAGGCGCTGGCGGCGCTCGAGCGCTGGCGCTGGCCGGGGAATGTCAGGGAGCTCGACAACGTCGTGCGGCGCGCGGCGGTCTTCGCGCGCGACGTGGTGACGCTGGCGGAGCTCGAACCGGCGCTGCGGTAGCGCTCCGGCGCGGGGAAGCCGGTTGCCCCGACGGTTGCCCCGCCGGTTGCCTCGAGGGGCAGCGCGGATAGAGCGGCCGCCCCCTGGCCAGAATCCGGCTCGGAGGGCACTCTCTCCCGCTTCGTCCCTCGTCCCCAGCCTCCAATTCGGCCCACCCCGGCCCACCCCGGGCCATCCCGACCCCCCGATGTCGCGTCTCTCCGGCAGCGCCCGCCTGGCGCTCGCGGCGCTCCTCGCCGCACTTTCGTTTCAAGCTCCGCTCGCGGCCCAGGTCGCGGGCCAGACTGCGGGCCAGGCCGCTCCGACGCCGCAGGAGCTGGTCGACGGGGCGGAGTACGACGAGGCGCGCGGGGCCTTGGCCGCGGCGCGCGAGGCCTGGCTCGCCGCCGGCGCCGCGTTCCCGGCGGGCGCGGAGCAGGATGCAGCCCGACGGCGCGCGCGGCTGGTCGAGCTGCGGCTGGCGCTGCGGACGGAGCTGATCGTCGCGCAGCCGCGCGATGCGCTGGTGTTCGCCGAGCTCGGGATCGGGGCGGTGGACGCGCTCGGACTGCGCGTCGGCGGCAAGCAGCAGCTGTGGAACGAGGTCTCGATCGCGCTCTTGCGCCGCGCGGGTGCGGCGGCGCGCGTGGTCGGCGGGGCGCGGGCCGGGTTGGTGCAGGAGGCGCTGGCGCGCGGGACGCCGGTCGAGCGCGGCGAGGCGCTGGTCGAGCTCGGCAAGGCGCTCGAGGCGCGCGAGGTCGAGCGCGAGGATGCCTTCGCGGCGGTGGCGTACGCGCGCAAGGAGCCGGTGCCGGCGGGGGGCTATGTGTTCCAGGCCGGCGTGTGGGCTGCGGCGGAAGTGGCGGCGGCGAACGCGCAGAACCCGGACTTCGAGGAACCGGCGCGCCTGCTCGAGACCGCGGCGCCGGCTGCGCGCGACGAAGCCTTCGCGCGCCTGCTGGCGCTGGGCGAGCCGGCGCGGCCGCGCTTGGCGCGGGCCTTGGAGCTGCGTTTCCTGCATGCACAGCGCGCGTTGGAGCGCGGGGCGACGTTCAAGGACCTCGCCGCGCTGGCGGAGCTGCGGCGCGAGCTCGATCTGCGGCGCAAGGCGGCGCTGGATCTGATCTTCGACGAGGAGCAGTACTTCCATCCGCATCGGCCGCCCGAGTGTCCGCCGGAGAAGGCCAAGCTCTACCCCGGCGTGCAGCAGCGCGTCGACGAGCTCGTGGCGCGCGTGCGCGAGGCCTGGGTGGCGCCCGGGCGGAAGGTCAAGCTGGCGAAGGGCTTCGTCGAGGCCCTGGGCGAGCTGGAGTGGAACCGCGCGCGGCAGAAGGAGCTGCAGCTGGGCTTCGCGCTGGCGAAGCCCCAGCCGGCCTGGATCGAAGGCGTCGACACGCGGCTCGAGACGCTCGAGCTGGCGAGCTTCGCCTGGGACGCGGCGGAGCGCGCGGGGCTGGCGCACGACCGGGCGGTGGCGCTGCACAACCAGCGCCTGTTCAAGCACAAGGCCTGGAGCGCGGTCGAGGCGCCGAACGCCGAGGAGCAGGTCGAGCTGAAGTTGACCAACGACTACCGCGTGATGCTCGGGCGGCGGGCGCTGGCCTGGAACCCGCGCCTCCAGGTCGCGGCGCAGGGCCACAGCGACGCGATGGCGCACACGGGCCGCTTCAGCCACCAGGAGGACGACCCCGAGCGCCGGACGATGGGCCAGCGCCTGCGCCTGGCGGGCTACGAACGCGGCGTCAGCGAGAACATCGCCTACGTCGACGGGGCCGAGTCGGCGCACGTCGGCTGGCTGCATTCGAGCGGGCACCACCGGAACATCCTCGAGGCGGGGCACACGGAGCTCGGCGTCGGCGTCGCGGGCTCGTACTGGACGCAGAACTTCGGCGTCGACACGGCCTTCGAGAAGGAACTCGGCGGTCGCGCGGGACCGTGACGACCGCGTACGGTGCCAGGCACTTGTTCACCCTGTCGGACGGCTA
>Ga0315912_10000643_pt1 | contig 57251 bp, 62 predicted proteins | sample VfabasoilMG_FD_204469 | JGI IMG/M metagenome (GOLD analysis project Ga0315912, IMG submission 204469) | Garden soil microbial communities collected in Santa Monica, California, United States - V. faba soil | ecosystem: Environmental > Terrestrial > Soil > Garden | place: USA: California...
CTTGGTATCCAAGACTCCACCAAGAAGGTAATAGAACTAAAGCAACAAATAGAAACCCAGCAGAACCAGCAAAAGGAACTGAAGGTGCAGCAGGAGGCGCAACGAGCCTTGATCCAGAAAGCCCAAAGCGAACAATCGGTATTATTAGCTGAAACCAGAGGTCAGGAAGCTCTATACCGCGAGCGAACCAGCAAGCTCCAAGAAGAGCAAAAGGCTTTGTTAGCAGAAATAGTTGCGCGTAGTACCGTAATTAGCGGTGTTGGGACGGGGGCCTACCCCTGGGCAGATTACCGGGCAGGTTCCTGGACGCACGGCGGATCATGCAATTACGGTGACGATATAGACCCTTGGGGATATTGCTATCGCCAATGTGTCTCGTTTGCCGCATGGCGTCTTTATTCTCAGGGCAAGCAGCCGCCCAAATTTTATGGCAATGCCGAAAATTGGGATAACGCAGCAAGAGCAGCCGGTATTCCCACCGGTTCACAGCCACAAGTCGGTGCGATTGCGGTATGGAATGGCTACGAGGGCCATGTTGCCTACGTCGAAGAGGTCTACGGTGATGGCCGGGTTAGAATTAGCGAATATAATGCGGTTCCAGCGCTACAGGGCAAATACTCTCAGCGTATAATTAGTGCCGGAGATCCATCCGCGTACGTATACTTTCCATGAGAATAACAATTATCCGACCTAAAGTTTTTCTTGCCGCAGTCGTTGCTGCAGTTTTCATTGCTGCAGCGGTGTCCAGCTCGTTTAATGGCGCTCAGGATGTTAATGCGCAGTCTTTGGCTGAGCTTAGGAACCAATCTGCCCAGCTTCAGAAAGAGATTGATGCTAATAAGGCGCAGGCTGAGGCCCTGGCTGGACAGGCCGACTCGCTGAAAGGCGCTATCGCTGGTCTGGACATAGACATAAATAACGCCACCAAACAAATCGAACTAACCACCCTCAAAATTGCCGAACTAGAGGCCGAGCTAGAGAAAGCCCAAGCCGAGCTTGAGCGCCAGAAAGGCCTCCTCAAGGCCAGCATGCGCGCCCTATATAAGCGTGGAGACGCCTCGACGGTTGAGCTCATCGTAGGCAGCGACAGTTTCTCTGAGTTTATGGATGAACAAGAATACTTAGAGCGCCTCAAGCTTGGTATCCAAGACTCCACCAAGAAGGTAATAGAACTAAAGCAACAAATAGAAACCCAGCAGAACCAGCAAAAGGAACTGAAGGTGCAGCAGGAGGCGGCCAAAAAGGAGCTTGATAACTCGCGGACACAAAGAGCGTTGCTATTGCAAAAAACTCAGGGAGAAGAAGCACAGTACAGGAAGGTGGTAGATGAATTGAAGAAACAGCAAGCGGTGGCAGAGGCAGCGTTGGCGCGAGCTCTTAATACTGGCAGCTACCGGGTTTCGCCAATAGGTCCTGTCGAGCAGGGCGGAGTTGTGGGCTCAGTAGGCAACACAGGCCTATCTTCTGGTCCGCATCTCCACCTGGAAGCGCGTAATAATAACGGAGTTACAAACCCATCGCCGTATATTAAGACGCAGCCCATAGCAATGCCTCCAGGCTGGGTCAGCCAAGGCTATGGCAACCCTGACCCCATCTATATCAGCGGCTTTCATCCAGGTATTGACTATGCCACATCGGCAGGTGCGCCAATCTTTGCCATCGATAGCGGCTACATGTACCGGGGTTGTTCTGATCAAATGCTTGGCACGCGCAACAACGCTTACGGCTATGTTGCCGTCGTTGAGCATAGCAACGGTATAAAAAGCGTCTATGCCCACATGAGCGGTGGTCCAGCTTCGTGCAATTACAACACGTACTATTAAACCCCCAGCTAAGATAATGCCAAGGTAGCCGTTATAAGCTAAACTAGTATAGTCCTATCAAAAATCTATTTAATTTTTGGAGAAAATTTTGGAGAAAAAAGAACATACAGGCCCGCACAAAATGAAACACTTCCCAAAAACCTTTTTGGGCAACCTGAGCATGGTCAATGTGGCAGTAATGCTGCTTATTTTCTCTGCCGGAATTCTCTTGGGGCGCGTGGATATCGCCGGAGTAAGAGATAGGGTGTATAGAACATCCACTCAAAACAACTTGCCTGAAAAGCTTGATTATTCTGGTATCGAAGAGGTCTATGCCGACCTAAAGGCCGGGTTCGATGGCGACTTAGATGAAAACAAACTTGAGGATGGCCTGAAGCAAGGCCTGGTGCGCGCTGCGGGAGATCCGCATACCGAATATCTGAATGCGGAGGCAAGCAAAGAGTTTGAAGAAAGTTTAAATGGGTCGTTCGAAGGTATAGGAGCCGAACTGAGCAAAGAAAAGGAGTCCATAGTCATAGTCGCGCCCATCGCTGGCTTCCCAGCCGAGAAAGCAGGGCTTCAGCCCAAAGATATCGTGGCAGAAGTAGACGGAGAAACTTTGTATGACATGTCGGTAAGCGAAGCAGTCAAGAAAATACGCGGTCCTAAAGGCACAAGCGTGAAGCTGGGAATTATTCGTGACGGGAAAAAACTTGATTTTCAGATTACACGCGAGCAAATTAGTATACCGAGCGTTACGAGCGAGGTCGCAGACGGCAACATCGGCATCATTAAGATAAGCCGTTTTGGCCCAGACACAACCCAGCTAGCCAGAAAGGCCGCCGCTGACTTAAAGAGTAAAAACGTAAAAGGAGTCGTGCTTGACATGCGCAGCAATCCGGGCGGCCTCCTGGACTCCGCAGTAGAGGTGTCAAGCCTATGGCTTGAGAAGGATAAGCTGATTCTGGAAGAGAAGCGGGCCGGCAAAGTTGTCAAAACGTTTACAGCCAAAGGCAATCCAGTACTACTAGGTGTACCAACAGTGGTTATGATTAACGAAGGCAGCGCTAGCGCCAGCGAAATTGTGGCCGGAGCACTCAAAGATAATAATGCTGCTTCTATCGTTGGCCAAAAGAGCTACGGTAAAGGAAGTGTGCAGGAGATACGCACTCTCAGTGACGGCGGGTCGCTAAAGGTAACTATAGCCCGCTGGTTTACGCCAGCCGGCCGCAATATCGATAAAGAAGGTATTGAGCCAGATCAAAAAGTAGAAATTTCTGAGGACGACTCTAAAGCCAAGCGCGATCCCCAAAAAGATGCAGCCCTGAGTAAACTGCGCTAGGCAACAGAATAGACTTAGTATTCGTCGGTGGTAAGTCGGTACTCCCAACGTCCTTCATGGTACGCCCGGCGCTTCGTACCAACAAATGACTGTGCGGCATCGATCACTATAGCCTCGCCGTGTTCTGGTTTGAAGATAGCCCAAGCGTGTGTTCCGCCCATAACCTGGACGGTATTGCGCTCGACACCTACGGATCCCCTCAAGACCCCGTCGCTTATGAGGTTTTCTACGATGTATGCAGCCAGCAGCCCTTGGTGTCTACAGACTCCGCCTGGCTGAGGCCCTTTCAGGTATTCGCTTAGTCCGACGAGTTTGTCTCCCCAGTATTTGCGGCTCATGGCTTCGGCTTTTTCGTCGTCGTAAGGTAGGATTTTCTGTACCTTGTACATAACTTTTGCAAGAGCATCCTCATTGGTGACTATCTCATCTGAGACAATAGAGGCTTCGAGATCTGCGAGGAAGTCCTCGTAAATCTCTATCAGTTCCTCCGATTCGCCGTCAACAACTATTGCCTCGCGCGGCGAACCGCCCAAGTATACGCCGCCATTGACAGAAGTAGAATTTCTGCCTAGTTTGGGAAGATCTTTGTAGTAGCCATAAGGAGCGAGTTCATCCGGACTGCGGGAATCAGGGTGTCCGACTAAGCGTTCGTTAGCCCGATACGTCCGAGCGTCTCTCGCAACATGGCGATTAAGTGGGGGCAGTGAGCGTAGCTCAACCTTAGGCTCAACCAGGCAGGCAGTCACCACTGTATCGTTCGTCGGCTCCAGGTTTGTAATAAAAAGCCCATCATCATTGTAGGTAATCTCAAGATGATCATTTGATACGGTAGGAGAGTAGGTGAATCTGTCTGTGTGGTGCCCGCGCCCGAGTACGATTGGCTTATTTTTAGGAATACCCTTAAAGCCCAGCCCGTCTTGCAGGTAAATCTCTTCGTCTTCAACGATGCAAAAATCTCTTCTTGCTCCTGTCCCACGCACATCAACAACAGAGAACATACTGCCTCCAACGTCAATACTCGCGATAATGAGCCCGTTAATTCCTAGTAAGGATCCGGTTTCGCGCCTATCATAGAGGGGAGAGTTGACATCTATTTGAACTTGCTCACGTGACCACAGGAATCGTTCCTCTGTGGCTTGCATACCAAGAGTCTCGTGCCTACCGCTCGTTTGCTCTTCGTGAGCGGCAGTTGCCATAGGTTCTCTATCGCTTTAGCTGCTTAGTACTGCCAGTAGGACCAGCAAGAGAGAAGCCGCCGAGATTTTGGATGTTTGCCGCTACAGGCTTAGGAAGTTGGCTTAGATCTCTTACGATTCTAAGCCGTTTGCCCATGTTTTCTTCGATATCAGGCGGCGTACCACCAATGATGATCGTGCCGTCAAAGCTTGTTCCGTCTGTATCCATATTTTCCATGTCGACATTCAAAAATACTGCGCCTGCAACATTGCCTCCTGGAATTTGTGCCTTTCGCAGGCTGCCGCCAGCCATCAGCATGCCAGGTACCCATGCCCGGTTGAGGTCAGCACTCTGTAAATAGCTGTTGAGCGCAAATACCCCGGAAAGTTTAGCTCCTCTTAAGTTTACCCCTCCGGCATGAAGATTATGGAAAACGCTTCCGACTAGACTTTGGCCAGCCATTCGAGTCCTACTTAAGGTTACGTCGTCAAAGATTACTCCTTCAAGATTCCCTTGGGCAAGAAGTTTGCCCGCCATATTCTCATTTCGGATAATCTTGACGGCGTCCAAATCTTGCAGTACACCGTCGACCCCTGTGCTATAACCAGCGGCAAGCGTGTTTTGCAGTACTGTGGTCGGCTGTTCTTCTTCCTGATCCTTGGGAATGAGGTATCTTGCCGCCCTTAGTAAAGCAATTTGTTCTACGATGCGTGGCGTTAGCCCACGCACGCCTATAAGATAGCTACTTGTAAGGTCAGCACCAGCGGCTTGAAGATTAGTTATATCAGCGAAGTTAAAGATCGTATCTATGGCCGTTACGTCTCTGAGGTCAGCTCCAGGCAAGGAAGTAAGGGTAAAGATAGAAGCATCAAGATCTGCTCCCTGTGCTTGAAGTCCAGGTAGAGTCGAGCCAGTAAGTACGGAGGTTCGCATGTGCGCTCCTCTAAAATCTGCTCCTGGCAGGTGGTCGCCAGTTAATACTAGGCCCTCGGCTACCCCATTAATTTTAAGTCCTGGGAGTTCTACCCCGGATATGTATAAAAATGAAATGCCGAAATCATCGTTCCATTTATCGGCAATTCGTTTGTTCAGCTCTTTAGCGTGTTCCTCAGGGGAGCGCGGACTTTCTAGGATCTCATCTATTTCCCCTTGACGTTCCTCAATTTTGGCTAAGTCAAAGGGTACTCCGGTATTGAGAATTTTTGTGGGTTCAGTAGCGGCAAGTGCCTGGCTTAATGTTGGCTCGAGTTCGCGACCTGGAGTATTGTCGGAGGACATTCTATATATTATACACATTTTACTACTTTTGTCAACTTGCTTCTTGGGATCAAGAAGGTTCTTCCTGAGGACTAACAGATATGGTAAGATTAATATATAAAGTTTTTTTTGAGGGAGAGAGTTTTTAGTGGCGAAAAACGGGACTAAGTATATATTTGTTACAGGTGGTGTGCTTTCCGGGCTCGGCAAGGGTATCACTGCCGCCTCCATCGCCAACCTCTTAAAAGCCCGTGGACTTCGGGTGAACCTTCAGAAATGCGACCCTTATCTCAACGTAGATGCCGGCACACTTAACCCTCGTGAACATGGGGAGTGCTTCGTTACTAAGGATGGCGCCGAAGCCGATCTGGATTTAGGACACTACGAACGCTTTATTGATGAAGAAATGACCTCGGTTAGTTCTCTTATGAGCGGTCGGGTACTGCTAAAAGTTATCCAAGACGAGCGGGCCGGCAAGTATGCAGGCGACGATGTTCAGATCATCCCGCACTTAACGGCTGCCATACAAGACTACATAGAACAAGCTGGCGCCGGCTTTGATGTCCATATTGTCGAGATTGGCGGTACCGTGGGCGATTATGAGAGCCTCAGCTTCGTAGAAGCAATCCGTGAATTTTCTATGCGAGCAGGCAAAGAAAACTGCCTGTACGTACACGTGGTGTATATGCCGTATCTTGGTGCCAGCCAGGAATTCAAGACGAAGCCAGCCCAAAATTCAGTGCGCGATCTCCGTGGTCTTGGTATCGCTCCCGATGTTTTAATGGCCAGAAGCGAGAAGCCAGCTCCTGAAAGCGTGAAGAATAAGCTGAGCTTATTTTGCGGCGTAGAGAAAGAAGCCATCGCCCTTTTGCCTAATGCTCGCAGTATTTACGGTGTACCTCTGGAACTTGAAGATACCGGCATAGCGGATGTTATCGCTCATCGCTTGGATCTTAAGGTGTCCAAGCCGAACCTCAAAGACTGGCGCGAAGTAGTAAAGCGCACAACTACTGATTTTTCAGATACGGTAACAGTCGGGGTTGTCGCCAAATACATGGATAACCAAGATACGTATATGAGTGTCTTCGAAGCCCTCAGAGCGGCTGCCTGGTGGAGCGATGTAAGCGTGGACATCCGTTGGATCGACAGCGAGCAACTAGACAAAGAGGGGATGGATGTAGCCGCGGCGATAATTGGTTGCGACGGCGTGGTGGTGCCTGGAGGATTTGGTACAAGGGGGCTAGAGGGCAAGATCAAGGTCGCCCAGCACGCCCTTAAGAGCAAGGTGCCGTACTTGGGCCTCTGTCTTGGATTGCAAATGGCAGTGGTGGCTGCGGCCCGGAACGCAGGCATAGAAGGAGCAACATCAACCGAACTAGATTCCGCAAGTCCAGACCAAGTAATCCATGTTATGGCCGATCAAAAGGGCAAAGAGCTTACTGGCGGGACTATGCGTCTTGGCAACTATCCATGCGTGATCGAAAAGGGTACAGCTGCCTATAGTTGCTATAAGTCGACCGAGATTGATGAGCGCCATCGACACCGCTACGAGTGCAATAACGCTTACCGAGAAAAATACGAGTCATGGGGTATCAAAGCCTCAGGCTTGAGCCCGGACGGACAGTTAGTAGAGATGATCGAAGCCATCGATCACCCGTTTTTTGTAGCCAGCCAATTCCATCCAGAATTCAAGTCGCGGCCCAACCGTCCGCATCCGATGTTTAGCGGTTTTATAAAGAGTTTGAAGAAATAGCCTCGTCCGGCTAGACTATTTCTGTCTCGGTTTCTCGCCCATCTACAAGCAGTTCTTCTAGTATAAGATTGTTCCATAAAATCGGCATTTCGGGTGCCTCTGCCACTATTGGCTCTCCGCTAACACCGTCAACAAGGATGTGCATGCTATCGAGTGGCTCACCATTATTGATAAATGTTATATCTATGGCCTCGAGAGTGTCTGAGATGGTGCCGGTGAGCTCCGCTAAGTAGTAGCACCCGTCCAAGTCAAGCTGTAGACATATCGAAGTCTTACCATCTATGCGCTGCCCATCGTTTTCTATGAACCGGCGTTGAGCTTCTTGGAAGGCTATGGAATTGAGCGAGAATTTTTCGCCTTGGCTACCAAGCTGCTCATTGCCCATATCACCACGAAGAGACATGAGCCCGGCCGCCTCGTGTTCGCTCCAAATAGGAGAAAGTATTTGCGGATCATCGTGTCTTTCTAGCTCCCGTCCCGTTTCTATGTAGTGAGTTAAGCAGTGGGCGATTGCCTGCAGTTCTTCACGGTCAAATTCCTGAAAAATTTCACTAAGCTCGTCGTTTGGCGAGACTCCGTAAGGGATTGACAGCTCCTTATCCTCTTCTAGCCTCTTGTAGTCTCGTCTATCAACCTTAGACAGTACCAAGCTGTGCGGTCTATTCGCTCCAGTTCGTTGCCACGGCATCTGAACGGCATAGCCGTACCAGTTTTCCTCGTGACTATCTGTTCCCAGGGAGGGTACGTAAGTAGACAAAAGGCCATTGTCGATCATCGTTTCTGGTGCAGCATTGCGAAGATCGTCTACCACGACAATGTCACGCAGAATGAGCGCTCTTAGAAAGCGGACAGACATGGACTCAAGATTGTGTTCAAAACTCGGCAGCTTCTCGGACATGGATGCATATTATAGTAGCGGTAGTAGGATACGTCAACTATATACCATAGGTCCCTCCGCTTGACTGCAGAGTTACAAGGCTATACTCTTATGGTTATGGACGAAACAAAACAAAAATTAATCTTACTGGTCGAGGATGACGATAGTTTAGCGGGTGTATATGAAACCCGGTTGCAATCAGAAGGATTCGCAACCAAGCGCGTATCTAACGGCGAGGACGCTTTAGCGGCTGCGCTTCAGGCAAAGCCAGACCTGATTCTGCTGGATGCCATGATGCCTAAAGTCAGCGGTTTTGACGTGTTGGATATTCTGCGGAATACCCCTGAGACAGCTAGCGTGAAGGTGATCATGCTCACAGCCCTCAGCCAAGATAGTGACAAAGAGCGGGCCCAGGCATTGGGCGTAGATGACTACCTTGTAAAGTCACAAGTGGTTATTGCCGACGTCGTAGAGCGCATTCGCCAGCATCTCGGCGTATAGAGGCTAGTCTTACAAACAACTTTCTAGTACAACCTCTGTTATTGTGGTATGGTAGGTGTAGAAGAACAGGTGGAGAAAGATTAGAAGTTGGCTGTAGCAAAGGTAGAGTTAGAGAGATTTCCGTCAGAGCAAGACGTGTTTGAGAGGGCTGCATTCATAAGAGATGTACAGGCGCTTGACGTGGTGCCGACCGAGCTTACTGCAGGCGGTGAAGAGTATGTTCTAGAGGCGGGGCATGCGCTTGCTACGTATGATCAACGAACGGGCGCAAGGCAAGTACTGTCGGCGATAGTTCGAGCTGGTGATACGCTTGCTGGCCTTGTGTATACCCCTGGCACCGGACCCAACCGCGAGGATCAGTTTTTTGCAACTAGAGTCTGCCACCCAGGCGGTGGACGTGCATTGTTTATGGGCGCTCTTGTGCCTGAGTGTTTCGAGAAGATCACTCTAGGCGGGGTAAGCGAGGCTATGCAAGCTCAGTCTGCCAAAGAACTCAAGCAGCGAGAAATTGAAATCAGAGTCATAGGGCCAGGCATCGTAGCAATACGCAGTGTTAGCGATCTCGTTACTCCCAATCTTGTGATTACACCTAATGGCAGAACGCTCCCTCCCGACGAGCGGGATCCCTTGCACGAGGCATATCTTTGGTGCGCCGAGCCCCGCGACCTGCCAAGAGTCGGCAGTATTGCCGTCTCTTCAGCGTCAAAAGCCCGACGAGCAGGTGCCGGTGGAGTCAGCACCAAAGATCGCAAACAGCGCCCAAATAGATCCCCGCAGCGTATCCCAAAACACTAGTCAATCCTTGACAAAACACAATATTATTGTTACGATAGCATATCGTAACAGCTAAAATAAATAATTATGCCCGCAAATACACAACCAGACGTAATGTTGTCTCTGCCAGAGACTCAGATTCTTCCGTTGCAGCCGAAAGTTTTGTTAGACGATGCCCGTGTGGGCGTTGGTGGGCTAAGAAACTTTTTGAGAAAAGCGGTGGGCACCAAGGGCTACCGTGCTGAAGCACAAGGAGCTATAGCCGAAAGTGAAGAAGTCTACCTTGAGGGGCGTAACCGTTGGCTAGAGGATTGCCTTGATGATGATCCAGAGCGTTCATTGCCGAAAATAGAACTTGCTAATACATGGGATAGTTCGGGATTTGTTGAACGCGACGGAATCTCCACGCTACTTACGAGCCACTTTGACGTTCACGACAATAAAAACGAAAAAGTGGGGTGGTGCGTGCTTAAACATCCCCTATACGTACGGTCGAAGGAAGGCGGCTCTACCAAGTCGTTTATTGGAGATATAAAAATAGCGGATCGTGGCAAAGGCTACGGACCCGCTACATACCTTGCTATTCTCAAGGCTTTGCCAGTTGGTGGCGGTCTTAGAACCGAGGGAAAGATTAGCCCAGATGCGGAGCGTATGTGGGATCGATTAGTGTCTAAAGGTGTAGCTCGTCGTATGGATAATGCCCCAAAAACTGAATACTCTAGGTACGAGACAATCTTTTAGAGGGCACCCAGTTTCTCTAAATTTGACAGGATATTATTTACGGGTTATAATTTATTTTTAATATCTTAAAGGTGCACAATATGGAGTTTGGAAGGTTAGTCGATAGACTCTACACTCGTAAAGGAATAGCTGTGATATCAGCTTTGGCCATTGCGGGCTTTGGCTGCGGATATGCCATAGGGGAGCTTACAAGCCCAGATCCATACGTGTTGCCGGCAGCAACAGAAACTGTTTTGCCTACTCAACCTAACATTCCCATAGGTCCGCTTGAGCCAATCCCAGATATTCCCGACTTGCCATAAGTAAGGTTTCTGGTTGGGGCGGGACTATCCTTAAGAACGAACAATTGGAGCAGCGTTTACAAGACGCTGACTTCGGTGCGGCGGACGGTGCGGCCTGAGAATGTGCGGACTTGACGCGACTTAAAGGCGACAACACCGTCTTTATCGGCGTGTATAGTAAAGTTGCGGCTCATCTTGGTACCAGGACCAGGGCGCTTGGTCATGCCGATTTGGCGCACAATTACTTGACCGGTCTTTGCCACTTGACCGCCAGATAGCTTGACTCCGAGTCGCTGCCCGGGACTGTCATGATTATTTTTACTGGAACCACCTGCTTTAACTTTAGACATAATCTACTTTCTTTCTAATACTACTAGCTCTCGCCCTACGGTCTGGTTCGCGCGGTGATATATCAAATCATCAGCGGAAGCGTGAGCAAATCTGATGCGATTATAGCCTAATCTCTCGAGAGAATCAAGCACCGGCATGTGCTTAAAGCCGTTTCCGGCGCGCCAGGCGGGAACTGCCAGTGCTAAGCGCAGCCCAGGTTGTGCCTGACGGGCGACGTTTTGCAGAAACTTTTTATGAATTGTGTCGCAGTCTTGAATAATCTTTTGTAGTGTCTGAGGATCCGGCAAGGAGGTGAGTGGCCGGCCCAGGTATGTCTCTGCCGCGATTGCCTGGAAAGGATGCGTCCACTGATGTGAGGTAGCGTCACCAAGTTCGCAGTGACAGCAGAAGGCTTGGGTGGTTTTCATCCGCTTGTGCAGCCAGTCTAAGTTCTTCTGGGTATACTCAACCATACGCGGTTCCAGATCTGTCCCGTATGCACCGTAGCGCATGAGTTGTGCTTCTTGCAGAATGACGCCCGTGCCACAAAAAGGATCCAGGACGGTTGCGTTTTTGGGTGGGTTAGAAAGGTTGATGATTATCTGGGCTAATTTAGGTGGCAACATGCCCACACGGGCGTCGCGGTAGGGGCGTTCTTGGTCGCGGGCGGCATACGCGTCTATGTCTTGCACCGCTATACTTTGAGCGACAATTGTTCGCTGGCCGTCGCGCACGAACAGCAGCTCCCAACCAAGTTTCTGAGTGAGCTGGTTGTGGAGGACTTGCGCCGCATTGAGGTCTACAGTTACGTTTGGAACGTAGCGAACGCTACGTCCGTGAGTTCGGATAACTTTTTTTAGACTCAAACCAGTAGCCTGCATGCGCTGTGGAGTCACACCTATTCCATATGTGCTCATACCAAGCCGAAGCTTCCCCTCGGGTAGAAAGCCGAGGTATTGCGGCACGGCAGATTCTAGAAATTTTTGAATCTCGCCCCAGTTAGTGGCATCCAGAGCAGTTAGGATTTTGGCAAACTTAACCATGCCGCCGAGCCGAGCAAAGTTGATTTGCGCTGGGTCAATGGCAACGAGAGCGGCCTGCTCGCCAACAGGCCGGAGGTTAGTGGCGCCGTAGAGACTTTCCAGCTCAGCTAATCCCAGCGCTGGTTGTCGACCCAAAATAATAAGCGACTGCATAAGAAGTAGTATAAACCAGCAGCACACAAACTAGCTATATGATTGACAAATTAGCTATAATTTGTTATGATAAATATAGTAATAAAAAAACAAAATTACAAAAACCAGGAATAAAAGAATATATGTTCAAATTTAGAAATCGCGGCGCTCAAGAACCGAAAATCGGCATTGAATCTGATGCTGCAGCTCGCAAAATCCGAATTACTCCTGGACGAGTGGCAACCGCAGCCGCGCTGAGTGTTGTTATTGCTGCAGGCGCAGCAAAAAATACCGGTGGACCACCTGACGCAGAAAGGGCAGCGACTCCCACCGTGCCAGAATTATCAAGTGGGAAGTTGGAACCAAAATTTGATGATGGTGTTTTGCCGGGTGATCCAAACGTGCCTGCAGACCAAGATAAAGGCTCGGGCGTATATACTGGCCACTATGACGATGGTGTACTGCCAGGCGATCCAGATGTGCCAGCCGATCAAGATCCAGGAACACCAGATGTAGCTTCAGATACTCCTCTTGAAGCAGGTGTTAGCTCGCCCAATGTGACGGGCCAAGACCCCGACTTGTCGGGTAACCCTATTTTGCGACCTTTAGAAAATTCTGCAACCGATAATCTCGGCACCGTACATGGGCCTGCAGTAGTAGGCGTTGATATGAGCGCGGGTGAGTCGCCAGTGCAAATTCAGGGAACAGACAATCACACAGGCCAAGGTGGTATGGTGCACCCAGATTCCATCGAGCCTTAAAACTAGGTGACTGTTCTTTGGTCATATAACGTGTGCATGTTGACAAAATGGCTAAAATTTGCTAAAATTTGCGTTAAAGTAGATAATACTTCAATTAACGGTAGGGAGTGAGCATGTCAGCAAGCTTAGAAGAATACCCAGGGGCGCATCTAGGGACAGAAGACGTAACAGCGCTTGCACAAGAAGTACATAATGCCGGCGAGGCCTATAGAATACTAGCTGCAACGGCAAGCGAAGAGTACGATCCTACTGACGAACAGTTTGACGACGACCGTATATTAACTGAGTACGCATATGCACTAGAAAGCGTGGACGAAGCAATTCAGGCTTCTCTGGGCGTTATACGTGGAGAACTATCGGTAGCTCGGGATACCACGGTAACGGTGCTTACGGGTCAGGTTCACGGCGAGTCACCGAGCCAGTATTTCGAGGCCGCAGCAGCCATCAGACGCGATACTAGACGCGATGGCCATCTTGGTGAAGATTTAAGGTTTGGAACAGCCGCGGATATCGCCTCGAGCTTGCGCACTAGTCTTGGTGTTATTGAGGATAGAGAAGGGGTATCGACTACTTTGATGCTAAGCAATCCTGATGGTTCTATGACCGAGGGAGAGGATAGATATCTTCAACTTACGCCTATAGAAAGACTCAGACTTTCGATGTATCGGGATCTGTTTGTCTCTAGAGGTGAGGGCAAAGGCCCTACAGATAGTGTTGGCAATATCGTGCCAAGTTCACTCCGACGTATACTTGATGATATGGATGGACTTAAGCCCCTGCCTAGACACTTATCTATCAAGGAAATACGAGATGTGTTGCCTTCCGTAGTCGCTTATGGTGAGTACAAAATGTACCAGTGGCATTATATGACTGGCTGTCTTGGAGAGACCTTGGGAGTCGTGGAAGGTCTTGTAGATATAGATCCTGCAACTGTACATTCTTTGGATTTGCAGCCAATGGCGGAGCGTCTAATTGTTCAAGCGGCAGCATACCTATATGATACCGAGCAAGCCGGGGCAATCGACAGGATCGAAGGTGCTTATAGCAAGCTAGAACAGACGCGTGGCCTGCTCAAGCGTGTATGTGCTCTGCAGGCATGGCAAGCTGTTACCGACGGTGTGGCTGTTTCTCGCGATCCTCGTTTTTTGTAAGAGACAAGATCGTCTAACTGTTATCTGTTCAGAAAACGCGTTATTCCTATATAGTAACCGGAGCTCGACATAAGCAACCCAGTTAAATACAGTTATTTTATCTGTACATCTCACTACATTGTCACTTTTTCTGTAGCTATGGCTACATAAAAAATACCAAAGCAGCAACCTGTATCAGCTAAAATCCAGATTTACAGGTGTTGCTTATGTCGAGCTCAGGTTATAATAGTGTTCTATGGCGGAGAAGTTGCAGTCGAAGTGGAAGCAGATTATTACTATTCTGACGCTTTTGGCGTTTGCGGTTCTGATATATGTTCTTTGGGATCAGGTTGCTGAGACATTCTCGCGCCTGGACGATGTTCGCGCCAGTGTGCTGCTATTGATAATCCCGCTGCAGCTATGGAACTACCATGCATACACCCGAATGTACCAAGGTTTATTTGAAATAATTGGTAATAAAATAAAGTACCGTCCGATGTATAGGGTGGCAGTCGAGCTGAACTTCGTTAATCATATCCTGCCAAGTGCTGGCGTTTCGGGGTTCGCCTTTTTCTCGCTTAGGTTAAAGCAGTACGGAGTGAGTGCCTCTAAGGCTACGCTGGTGCAGATTCTGCGCTTTGCCATGGTGTTTATCTCATTCCAGGTATTGTTATTTGGTGGTTTGATGATGTTGGCGCTTGCCGGTAAAGCCAGCAACCTCACTATACTCGTAGCTTCGTCAATAGGTACCTTGCTGACGGTCGGCACGCTACTAGCTCTATATATAATTGGCAGTAGGCGCAGGATTGATAGTTTTTTCACGACTCTCACCAAGCTGCTTAATCGTACTATCCAACTAGTGAGACCTAAGCACCCAGAGACTATTAACGTGGCCCGTGCGCGCGAAGCCTTTTTTGAGCTGCATCAAAATTACCTGATTATCAAAAAGAATCATGCCAGCCTGAAGAAGCCCTTGCTTCAAGCCTTCTTTGGCAACGTCAGCGAAGTAGCTTGTATATATGTTGTTTACTTGGCGTTTAGTGCTGCGGTGAATCCGGGAGCTATCATTCTGGCATATGCTGTGGCTAATTTTGCAGGACTTATATCAGTTTTGCCGGCCGGCATTGGTGTGTACGAAGCCTTAACTGCTGCAGTTTTAGTGACCGCTGGCGTACCTCTTTCTATTGGTATACCGGCGACAATTATGTATCGGGTAGTCAGCGCTTCAGTACAGCTGCCAGTGGGGTACTACCTATATCAGAAAACTATTAATGACATCGGTAAGAAGAAGCCGACATGAGAACGCTGGTAGGTAGCGACCCCGCATTTAGTCCGTCAGAGTTTGTGGCGGTATTGAACCAGTCGCTCGAAATGCTGTATCCGTCGGTTACTATTACTGGAGAGCTCGCCAACTTCCGCATCAGCAAGAACAAGTGGGTGTATTTTGACCTAAAAGACACGGACGCTAGCGTTAAATTCTTCGGGACAATTTACATGCTGCCTGGACCTCTGGAGGACGGGCTGACAGTCGAAGTTCGCGGACGGCCGCGCCTGCATCCGCAGTTCGGCTTTAGCGTGCAGATTGATAGCATCCGGGCAGTGGGCGAAGGTTCAGTAAAAAAAGCCCAGGATTTACTGCAGAAAAAACTCGAGACAGAAGGCTTATTCTCGCCAGAACGCAAACGGCTTTTGCCGTATCCACCATCTCGCATTGGATTGGTTGCTTCTGCGGAATCAGCTGCCATTACAGATTTTTATAAGATTATTACTGCCCGCTGGCCTATGCTAAGAGTCGAGCTTGCAGATACGTTGGTACAAGGGGCAACTGCGCCCGCATCTATAGTGGCGGCTATCAACAGCTTCGCCCAAAGTAGCGAGCCTCCCGAAGTATTAGTAATAATTCGTGGCGGCGGCAGTGCAGATGACCTGGCGGCTTTTAGCGAGGAGTCTGTAGTGCGGGCTGTGGCCGCCAGCCGCATCCCGACAATGGTTGCGATTGGCCACGAAAATGATATCAGCCTAGCGGAGCTGGCAGCCGACCAGCGCGCAAGCACGCCTAGCAACGCCGCCGAGCTATTAGTGCCGAACCAACACGAAGAGCAAGATCGGCTAGCCTCACAGAGTTTGTGGTTAAATGGGCGCATGCAAGAAGTTACAGACAACGGCAAAAGACAAATCCAAAATATAAAAGTCGATGTGCAGAGACTTCTTCTAGATGCGCAGAGACAAGCAGATCGGGGGCTGTCAGTAAGTAAGTCGCTGCTTTCTGCCCTCAATCCTGTGAGACCGCTAATGCGAGGTTATGTTTTGGTGCGAGATACCAATGGAAAAATGGTTAAATCAACCAGCAAAATTAAGCGAAAAGATGACCTGGATCTACAATTTTACGATGGATCAACGAGGGTAAGCGTTACTAGCATACGCAAGAACTAAAAGCTATAATCAGACCATACAGCTAGGAGGGAGAGCAACTGATTATGGCAAGGCAAGAACAACCTTATGGATACGAGTGGCAGCGCTACTGCGAAGCAGGCTCAGCCGCAAGGCGACATTTCGGTGAGGGTGCAGTCCTTTTAGAGCCTCGCAATCCCCAGTTGCCAGCTTATCAGGGTACACCGAAACGGGAATTAATTGATGCTGTGGCGGCAGAGCTCGGTGTCGAGTACAAAGATTTTGCGCGTGAAGCCTTGGTACGGACGGTGCAACATGCGCTCAAGCCACCCGAGCTTGAAGGTGATTGGGTCGTGGGGGTTGATGGCGCTTCTATTTGGGTTCCGCTAGCACCCAGCACAACAACCGAGGGTGAGCTCCCGTACGGTGTTCTCGTTCATGCAATTGACGCACATGCATTTAGCGCAGGCAACAGAGACTATGATATAGCAAGGCTTGGCGACACATCTCGGGTGTATTGGCCAAGCGACGTCCGTGTGTCTACCGTTAACGGCCCTGGAGATGACCCGCGCGATACTCGGCTTCTTGCTCGCTATAGTCTGGGGTTTAGTAATCGCTCAGAAACATGGTTTATGCTCAGAGATATGATGGACTTTGAGTACAGTGAGGAGGGTCGGCCGCTTGACTTACCGGCGCATTCAGGTTTTTACGGTTACTTAGCAGGACTCATGTTGGATACGTATGAATACGCTTTGGCCAATCCCGGCAGGATAGAAGTAAACCCTGGAGCTGTAGACACGCTCAACCAGCTCAATGCCCGGATAGATGCCCTTCGGGTGCAACGTAGTTGAGCACATTATTGGTACAATGGGCATATGAAACACCAATCCTACAGAAATCTCAAATTGCAGCTTGACGAAATTCTGGCTAGGCTGCAAGCCGAGGATATTGATATTGATGAGGCCATAAAGCTGCACGGGCAAGGCCAAAAACTAATCGAACAGCTCGAGGTTTATCTGGGGAGCGTCTCGGATAAGATCAGCAAAGCTACTGACACAAAATGATTCTCGTGCTCGGGGGGTTGCTAGTTGTAGTAGCTCTTTTTTGTTTCGTTGTTTTGTTTGGCGCTCCATATCTGCCGACGTTTCGCCGCCAGGCAGAGCAGGCGTTGGACATGCTAGAGCTCAAAAAAGGGCAGACATTATACGAACTTGGCTGTGGTGATGGTAAGGTCTTGCTCTTGGCGGCTCAGCGGGGCTACAAGGTGGTGGGCTATGAGCTGAATCCTATATTGGCAGCCATAAGCTGGCTTCGTACGCGCAGGCATGGCAGGCAGGTACGGGTGGTGTGGGGCAATTTCTGGTGGGCAGACCTGAGTCGTGCCGACGGGGTGTTCGTGTTCTTGCTGCACAGATATATGAAGAAGCTTGACCGGAAGCTCACAAAAACCAAAAAGCCAATAAGGCTTGTTAGCTACGCCTTCAAGATCCCGGGTAAGAAACCCGTAAAAGTTAAAAGAGGCCTATACAGATACGACTATTAACTGCGTGGAAACTTGCGGAAAGAGCAGATTTTGATTACCATGAGCAGTATGAGAATAGATAATGAGAGGGGCATGATAAATGTGCTGCTCATACCTCTTATAATTGCAGTTACTCTATTGCTTGGCTCGCTGGGTTTTGGCGCCTGGGCGTACATGAGCAGGCAGGACTACAAGTATAATTCCGACGAGAAGTCCGACGCTGCCGTAGAAGTTGCAGTAGAGCGTACAAAAACCGAGAAAGACAACGAGTTTTTGGAGAGAGAGAAAGAGCCGCTGCGTGAATACATCGGACCAGCAGCACTGGGCGGTATGACGGTAAAATATCCAAAAACCTGGAGTGTACACGTAGAGGAAAAAAACAATCAGCTGACCGCACTGATGCATCCGGATTACGTACCAGCGGATCCAGCTACCTCGTACGCTCTGAAAATCGAAGTGATAAATAGTCCTTATGACCGCGTAGTTTCCAGCATGGAAGGCGCTGTGAAGGCCGGCAAAGCTTCTGCCGAAGCCTATAATCTGGATATGTTGCCAGATATTATTGGTTTGCGGGTTGATGGGCAGATTGACAGCAAAAAAGAGGGAAGCGCCATTATCTTGCCCTTGCGCGATAAAACTATCAGGATAAGCAGCGAAGGCGCCGACTTTATCGGCGATCTCGACAATATTATACTTGCGAACTTTACGTTTAATCCGTAGGCCACTCTACGGTCTAGGCGTGGTATAATTTAGGGTATTAATAGAGGGGTTCAGGCTTTGTCTGATAGACAAGCAAATAGGGATGCTCCAGCGTCTCCCGATCAGATACTCAGGGGTCTTGCCTGGGAGCTTAAGGGGCCGCTAACGTATATCGCGCGGTTGGCGGAGCTGCAGCGCATGGCTGCTGGTTCCGAGGAATCAGGCAAGTCTATTGAGTCCGTGGCCCAAGAGGCTCTAACCTTACTGGACAGCTACTTGCTTGCGGCGCAGACAGAGTACGGACAAGTACAGTTACCGCTGGAGGGCGTAGGTATCGGCGCAGTTCTATACGATGTAAGCCAGGCATTACAGCCATTTGCGCAGGTCTCGGGCTGCGAAGTTAAACTACATATTAATAGAGACACAGCCGTGATGTCTCACGCAAAAGGCCTTCGGACAATACTTACCTGCATAGCCCAATTCGTAATCGATCAAGCCCCAGCAGGTGACGCTCCACACGTAGTACAGCTAAAAACATACCGCCGACGAAGCGGAGAGTTGGGTGCAGGTATATTTGCGGATTACCTTAACTGTACCCAGAGCGATATCAAACGAGCGCGCCGGCTATACGGCCGTGCGCACATGGCGGTAAGCTTGCGTGGCAGCAGCCCTGGGGTTCGGTTGGCAATAGCCGAGAACCTGGCAAGCTCGATAGGTGCCGAGCTGGCAATTATTCGAAGTGGGGGGCAGAGAGGCATCGGGCTGAACCTGGTTACTAGCCGGCAGCTATCTCTGGTATGATCCTAGTTATTGATCCTGCGGCAGACTTCGGGGAGCTGGTAGCACAAGCTCTGCAGCAGATTAGCCTGCAGGCTGTGGTTGCGACGACAGCGCAGGAGGCAATTTTGGCGGTTGATAGCACAAAACCAGAACTTATTATCTTAGAGCTCGCTATGGCCGAGCACAATGGCCTGGAATTTTTGTATGAGCTGCGCTCGCATGCCGACCTGCTGTACATACCAGTTATCATCTACAGTCACATTGCTGCCGAGGAGCTAGGACTTAGCAAAAGCCAGCAGTATAGGCTAGGCATCGCCGCGCATTTTTATAAGCCGCGCACAAATCTTAAGACGCTGCTCGATTTTGCTCACGAGCTGACCAATACCAAAGCGCATGCAGCAGCTTAAAGACAAGGCCATTGTGCTCGGGCGCATTGATTATGCGGAGCGTGATCGTATTCTGACGCTGCTATGCAAAAACCAAGGGAAGATGAGCCTGATCGCAAAGGGCACACGCGCCGCGAAGAGCAAGCTGGCAGGAGGCATAGAACTCTTTAGCGAAAGCGACATCCAGTATATTAAGGGCCGTGGAAATGTCGGTACGCTTACTTCGAGCAGATTACACCAGCACTTTGGCAGGATTATCGAGGATATTGAGCGCACAATGTTCGCTTACGAATGCCTCAGATTAGTGGGCAAAATAAACCAGGACGGCTCAGGACAAGAATGCTACCCTTTGCTTAGTACGCTGTTCGCTGCGCTCAATGATCCGCAGAGCCACTTGGTTTTGACAAAAATCTGGTTTTTCATGCAGATCCTCGATTACATGGGTACCGCTCCCGAGCTGTATATTTCTCAGGACAGTAAAAAACTGCAGGCAGGGGCATCGTATCAGTTCGACTACGACAAGCAGGCCTTTAGAATAGATGAAAATGGGGAATTCACCGCCGATCATGTAAAATTCCTGCGCCTTTGTCTAAGCCAGCGTAGACCACCGAAAGTAGTGCTATCGATTGAAGCCTTGCGGGTAGCAGATCGTTTTGTTCAGCGGCTGATCCAGCTCCAGCAGATCTAACTTAGATCGGAGCCTTGTATAAAAAAGTTAAAAGTGATATAAAGTATATAAATTATGAGTGTAAGAGCGAGAGTTATAGCGGGTGCTGCAGTTGCACTGAGTGCTGCCACAGCAGCGTGGGGCGGAGAGCGCCTGGCGAATCATACGATGACGGAGAGGGCTTCACATAATGGCGACGCAATGTACTGTGCAGATAACTATCGGAAAATCGTCAATGCTGCTGGCGGGTCTGCCGTAGAGCGCTGCACGAAGTTCGAGAATTTTCGCGGCGGATTGCCTGAAAGTGCAGAAGAATTACGCGATAAACATGTCATTACAGAGGGAGATATTAATACCCGAAGAGTAGTAGATGGGGTGTTGGGCGGACTACTGGGCAGCATACCGCTCCTCGTAGGTGGGTATATTATTACTCGCCCTTCAAGAGAAGAGCGCAGAATGAAGATGATCCAAGAAGATAAGAGTGCTTACTACCAGTACACTTAAAGCAGACTAAATGTATGGGTAACGGATTAGCCAGAGTAGCCGCTATAGCAGCATTTACTCTACCGGCGCCTGCCGTTGCAGAGGCTTCGCCTAATTTGGGGCAAGAGCGAGCGCAATCGGACGTACCGACTATCGACCAGGTGTATAGCTGCGCTTCATATATAGGCGGGAGATATGTGCCGCTGGTTACTGAATGCAGAAGCCCAGATTTGAGACAAGAAGTAGGGGTGTTGAACGAGCAGACTATCCTAGGCGCCGTACGCGACATACGGGCAGATGCTAGTGATTGCGCCAGCGCGAACGACACCATAGAAAAACTTGAGGACCATATGCAGGCGACATTTTTAGAGCAGCATCTTCCTGGCGCAAGGGAGGCAACTTTGCGAGAGAAAATCACACCCAGAACCGTGGAACGTGTGGTGGCAGGATCCTTCGCAGCCTACCTATTGCTTGTAGCATGCGTCGGAATCAGTCGCCTAAGGCGACCAAGATATAGCAAATCTCCAGCAGAGCCTGCCCAAGTACCCGAGCTTCAAGTAGTAGTAAACGTACCTTAGCCTGGCTCTAAGACGCTGGGCGTCGCGGCTTTGATCGTCTTGTATATGCGTGCGTTCTGGCGGCTCTTCTTGCGGTAATGCGTTCATTACGTGCGGCTGTGCGAGCCAGGACTCTAGCGGCTTCTTCGCGTCGTTTTCTGGCCGCTAACTTCGCACTGTCGAAAGCAGCTATTTCATCAGCTGTCGGCTGCATTAAATTATCTAGCATTGGCCAGTTTTCTCTTCGTGAACCATCTAGGTTTTTAATAAAATCTATTAGGGCGACGGTTGCCAAGGGATCGTCTGTGGGAATCGGTTCGCCCAAGATACCTTCGTCGCCCGGGTGCGGTAGTACGAGCGTTCGAGTCAGAAGGTTTTCGTTACTAAATCCAAATAGGTAGGTTAGCTCACGGCGCTTACCTGTAGCATCTCCCATGGGGGCTGCAATTCTCATCGTAGAAGTTGCGAAAGGCCCCGCGTAGCGTAGCGTAGCAGCAAAGCCATGTACCGCGACGCTGCCAAATGTATGCTCCAGAGCCTCCTGTTGTCCAAGGCCACACCTAAGTTCAGCAGAAAACGTGTCACGTACGGCGTGGTTAAATTCGGCCGTTAGTCCTAGTTGAGCTCTTGCTTTAGTCATTACTTTTTCTTTACACTACACTCTTAATGTTACAAAGTATACCATATATTGCTAGCATTCTACCTCTATAAAGTAGCATGAATTTTGTTTTGTTTTTAACTCGGGGATATAATTCATATCCAGACAAGCAGTCGAAGCGAGGGCTTATGCTTGCATATAAATAAGATTTATGATATAATCAAATATAATCATGCAAGAATTGCTTGAACGAACTCGCAGCTACAGAAAAACACTCCACAAAATAGAAAGTGCTGAGCAGAAGCGACAAGAACTCCTAAGAAAAGGAAAGCTGAGCCTGCCAAGCGACGAGGGAAAGCTCGTTATAGTTGTCTCTGGCAGGGCCGCCAATGCCGATGCCCATTCGCCGCAAAAGATAAAGGCGCAGCACGATGCACGTCTGGTCGAGGCGAGACAGCTAGCAGACGAGCGCAGACCCCTGCACAAAGATGTGGTAATTCGGGAGAGAGCAGTACCAGCAGACTTGCGGTTTGATTTTGCCGACCGCACTGTGTCCGACATCGTTATGATCGGCCACGGCACACTCAATAGCATCTGGGCGGATGACGGCGGTTATTTTACGTGGCAAGACGTAGCACATAGAACAGACTATTTAAAACAAGGTGTGTTTGAGCAGCGGACGTGCGGACACCTCCCAATGGAAATGGGTCTCTGCGTCCCTCTAGGAACATTTGCTGTGGCGGACGCGCTAGATGTGAGAGCTGCACTAGGTGAGTGGGTACCGTTGCCAGACGGAAGCTCAAGAGCTCATTTATTCCACCCTGTCTATACCGACAACGAAACAGTAGTTGATCAAATTGTAGCGATTAATGACACCGTTCCAAGAGTGCCAAAACACGAACTCGCTAATCACACAGACTAGATAAAATCCAAGCACTTTTTATATTTAGCCCCACCACAGCTGCTAACTGAGGTATAATGTTGGCAATATGAGTGCAAGTCTAGAAGATATTGTTAGTTTGGCGAAAAGAAGGGGCTTTGTATTCCAGGCTAGTGAGATATACGGCGGGCTCGCTGGGTTTTATGACTATGGCCCGCTTGGCGTAGAACTGGTCAACAACATCAAGCAAGAATGGTGGCGGGCGATGGTCCGCGAGCACGACAATATTTTTGGCGTAGACGGTGCGATTATTCAAAACCCTATGCTATGGGAAGCCAGCGGGCACGTAGCAGGGTTCACAGATCCATTAGTAGAGGACACAGTGACACACAAGCGCTACCGCGCAGACCACTTAGCTGGTGTCGATAGCAACGATATCGAAGAGCTGACCGGACTGCTAAAAGACAAAAAATCTCCGGACGGCAACCCACTAGGCCCGGTGCGCAAGTTCAACATGATGATGAAAACGTTTCTTGGCCCTGTGGAAGATAGCGATAGCACAGCTTATCTGCGGCCAGAGACGGCTGGATCTATATTTACCAATTACGATAACGTGCGCGAGACGATGCGCGCCAAGCTGCCTTTTGGCGTAGCGCAGATAGGCAAGGCCTTCCGCAACGAGATTAGCCCCCGCGATTTTATATTCCGCGTCCGCGAGCTAGAACAGATGGAAATGCAGTACTTTATCAAGGCGGATACCCAGGAAAAAGTGTACGAAGAGTGGCGTGAATTTGCCTGGAAGTTTTTGGTCGAGCGGCTTGGCATAGACGAGTCTAATCTGCAGTGGCATCAGCACGACAAGAATGAGCTGGCTCACTATTGCAGCGTTGCTCACGATATCTACTTTAACTTCCCGCAAGGCTTTAAAGAGCTATGGGGAACACATAACCGCACTGATTTTGACCTGTCTAACCACTCGCGTGTCAGTAAAAAAGACCTAAGCTACTTCGAAGATGCTACAAAAGAACGCTTTGTACCATATGTTATCGAGTCGTCCGTCGGTGTCGGCCGAATGCTCATGGCCGTACTGGTAGACGCCTACCACGAGGAAGAGATAAACGGTGAGAAGCGCGTAGTACTAAAGCTCAAGCCTAGTCTTGCACCGTACCGCGTAGCAGTAAGTCCATTACTCAAAAACAAGCCAGAGCTTGTTGCGAAGGCAAGGGAAGTCTACGACATACTAAAGAAAGAATTCGGCAACGTCATGTGGGACGACAACGGCAACATCGGCAAACGCTACAGAAGACAAGACGAAATCGGCACCCCCCACTGCGTAGTAATAGACTTCGAAACCCTAGAAGGTGACACCAAAGACACCGTAACCATAAGAAACCGTGACACCACCGAACAAAAAAGAGTAAAAATTGAAGAGTTAACTGGGGTAATAGGCTAAACGGCGAACGTCTTGCCACCCTGTTGTAAGGCACTGTCCTGCTTAATCCAACTCCTGTAGGTGTTTTGTCGGTAAGCCCAGCACACAGGATTATTGTAGCATATCAGTAAATATGATATAATATATCATTCATGAAAGAAATAACTCATGATCCTGCCCAAGAAATCTTGGTGGCCCAGAATCGCCAAGAGAAGATCGCCGCTCATGCCGCACGTATTGGCCGTTTTGAAGCCATGCCCGAGGGTGTTGAAGATTGGCATTTTAGTGCCGATCCGTTGAATGGGGCGCTCATCTTAGCCCTTGATATTGCTACTGCAAGAAATGACCCAGAAACACATGCAGCCATACGCCGTGAGATGCTAAAAGAGCAAATGTTAACCGAACGGGGCAGTATGACGTTGCTCGCCAGCGTACTGTACCCAGATATTTTTGACCATGCGCGCAAAACAGGACAGCCTTGGATAGATGGTTTTCGGCTTGGCTATTTAGACACAGAACCAACCCAGCGACAGCTTTTTGACGTCTTGCAACAACGGATGCTTGCTCAGCCGCTAAACGTGGATGTTGAAAATGGCCAGCGTTTATTGCTAGCCGCAGAAATGATGCGGGCGGGTGCGGGCGCACTGCTCACAACGCTGAGCACTGCTCGAGCAAATGGCGCCGAGGCGCCTGCCGATACAGAGAGGTTGTTACTTGATGAAAATAATTTCGCCCATCTTTTGTTCAAGATTGTCGCGGGGCAAGCCCGAGCAGTAAAATCAGAACATGGTGCTCCTGAGGTCGTAGATGCTATGCGCATGCGCGGGCTAAAGGCCCAGATGTTTCATGCGGCAACATTTATGTCGGTAGATTTTATTGAACGCGCTGACCTGCAGGATGCTGCCGACAGCGAGTTTATTGAGCTGGTTAGCCTCATCAAGCACGCACTATGTAATTTTGACGATCCTATAACTAGGCGTCTAAATACAAACGACGTGCGGGGTGTTCTGCACGAAGTCATGTGGTTTGTTGACGCCTACGTGCTGCGGAGGCTTCAGCCAGGAGTCTATGGTGATGTGAGGGTGATGCCGGCAATGTCGCACGAAGACGCCCCGCGTGTAGGCCATCCATCGCAAAAGCGTGGTATCGATATGCGCGTACGATATCGGGATTTACACGATAAGATTCAGCTAAAGTCCAGAAGGGGAAAATACAGCAGCGTAGAGGATGACTACAGTGGAGTCATTATTAAGCTTTGTGAGCAAAATTTCCAAGATGTCCAGCCGCGACGTCTTTTGGGCAAGCTAAATACCTATCTGCGGTGGGCGGAATGCGGTTTTGACCCAAAAATGAGGGACACGGTGGACCGCTATGTAATTGATACGGTGCGTGAGGAATTTGCAGATATTACTACCAGACCGCACGATCGGACCACCCAGCTCCGTACGGGCGTAGCTGACGCGCTTATTCGTTCGACTATGGGTGTGAGTGCGACTCCGAGAAATCGGGCAGAACGCCGCAAACTTGCACGTAAACACAAACACAAGCAGTGAGCATAGAATGCTCAGAAGAAGCCTAGACAGAGTTTAGATTTATTGTTATAATATGATTTAATAAAGTTTTGCAGAAATGAGGAAAAGCTGTGGCTGTAGTTGGGTTTGATTTTGGTCCAGAACGAACATACGACGCTCAGACGGTTGCCCAGAAGGTGGTTTGGCCGTACGTCGATAGCGTGGCGCGCGCAGCTTTTGGCATACAGGACTGGCGGGAAGACAGCCAAGGCAACGATAAGCTGACTATTGAGCGGGACGGAATGCATGCGGGCAACACGGTGCATGTAGAGATTGCAGCACGCTGCTACGAGGAGGACGATCCTGAAGATCCAGAGGAACCAGGAGAAGAGCCGATACGCTTTGTGGAAATTAATGTAGGTATTAAGGCAGATGAAGAAAGCAGAGACGTGCTGCTTGGGATCGCAAGGCTTGCTTTTGAAGATTTCGCTGACCTTTCTCCAGAAGAAGAAGCCCCTGAGTGGCCGGAAGGCGACGACGATGAGTTGATGGTAATAAACGGCAGGGCGCACTCGTTTTATGATACGGGCGAGTGGGACTGTTCAGCATTTAGGAGGGTGGAAGGTGCGAGAAGTAGCGTGGATGTGCCTCTTTGTGAGGGTGAAGAGCTATTGTATGTATTTGACAACGATGCCGAGCAAGACGACGATACGAAAATTCCCATGCGTCTTTCTGACATTGAAGACCTCGAACTAGCGCTTGCGGTACTCGACGCTCCTCGCGCTATACGCAGCGCCCTCGCAGCAATCAAAAGCAACCCCCTTTAGAAGTTGGCAACCAGAAACATTGGCAGTTTGTTATGATGAAAGCCAATGACGCAACAGGACTACTCGCTTACCAAAATATAAATTGCTAGTGGTTCTTTGTCGATACAAACTCACATTTCGTCTATACTAATAACCAAACGTAATTGGCGTAATTAGTATGAAGCAAGTAGCCGGTGGAATCGTTCTCGTACTTGTCCTATGGGGGGTCTACACCCTTTTGTCACAGGGAGATAAATATAACGGCACGATTTACTGCAAAACGGATTGTCCGTTTCAGGCTACGAATACTTTTGATGAAGAGGAAAAGTGCGTTGCCTGGGCAAATGATCTAAAGCAGCGCTACGGCGCGACTATGTCCAGGTACGAATGCAAAAGGGCGGAGTAGCCGAAGCTCAGCTATACAACTCTCCCGACCATCCTTATAAACAGGAGTGGTATTATTGATATAGATGAAACTTTTGCTTACCTCAAATGGACTTTTCAACGACTCAATCGCGCACGCATTCCAAGAGTTAATTGGCAAAGAACCAAAAGACGCCAAGGTTGTGTTTATACCGACAGCTGCTAACGCTGAACGCGGTAACAAAGATTGGCTGATAGACGACCTGTGCCGGATAAAAGAGCGAGGCTACGTTGTGGATATAGTTGAGCTGACTGCGATAAGGACCGGGGACCTGCAGAGAGTTCTAGAAGGATCCGACGCCATATTTGTGGGCGGAGGCAATACATTTTATCTTAGCTATTGGATGCAAAAGAGCGGATTTTCTAAGATGCTACCTCGGCTGCTTGAGGCGAGAGTCTATGCGGGCATAAGTGCTGGCAGTATGGTTGCAGGCCACAGCTTGACGCTGGCCTCGCAGGCAATAGAAAATCCCCAGGCGTTTGTGGATGAAGACTACGAGTTGCTTGGCCCAGCAGGCGAATCTTCTGGCGAGACCCTAAAACTAGTTGATTTTCTCGTGCGGCCGCACCTCAACTCAAGGTACTTCTCTGTGGCCCGAAAAGAACTTCTAGAAGAGAAAGCTAAACAAATTGACCATCCCATCTATGCGCTAGATGACAACTCGGCTGTTAAGGTCGTGGACGGCGAGGCCGAGGTAATCTCAGAAGGGGATTGGCTGCTTCTTAATAGTCCAACTGAATGAGCGTGTAGGAATCATACATATTACGTGGTTTAATAAGTGATATTATGGAACCAAATCAAAACAACCAGCAATCGTCGCCTCACCCACCTAATGAACCCGCTCCGTCTGCGGCTCCTGTGTATCCCACTCCTGAGCAGCCTTCACAACTAGGCGGTCCGCAGTCCCCCCTAAGTCAACCCGAGGTTCCCAACCGCAGCAGCGAACAAACAAACGTCATCGCGATTATTGGTCTTATTATGGCCTTTGTTTTCCCGCTTGTTGGACTGGTCTTATCTATTATTGGCTACAACCAGTCTAAGAAGACGGGCGGTAGCGGTAAGACCATAGCCATTATTGGCATCGTGCTTAATCTTCTATGGCTTATTGGCGGTCTAATGGTCCTGCTTGCTCTCATGTCGATCGGTCGCTAGTATGCGAGCCAAGCTATAGACAAAAAGTGATACTGTTGACGAGAGCTGCGAAAAGTTATAAGCTCGGGAAAATGAGTAGACAGCACACGATAGAAACTCTCAGGCCACAAATTGAAGTCTTGTTGAAGTCTTGAATGATCAGATGGAAAGTGCGCGTCTAGCAGGGAACGTGATAACGGGAGATATTCACGGAGAGCCACTTTATCACATTGTTTCTGTTGGACCAATTGAACAACAACGATTTGATAGGCGGCGCATGCCGCCGCTGTCATGGGCGTGGGCTTCGTATCCTATAAGGGCCTACATGCTGGTCGACGAAGGTGGGGAAGCTCCCATGCCGGTGGCCATTATCGAAACAGGTTCTGGCAATCTTTATGGATACCGCATGAGGAATGTGGCCGCTTCTGATGTAGTCAAAAGTGTGCAGCGGAGTCTGGCGGCTGCTGCGTATTCCAACGGTGACGCTATTATTTAGAATATAGCGCCACGGTGATATGCTTAAGGACAGTATGACAAAGTATATTTTGCATGGTGGGGTAGTGCGGTTTCAGACCGCCAGCAATAAACAATACTACCAGGAAATGGCGAAAGGGTTTGATCAGCCTAGTGTGCTGCTTGTTTACTTTGCACGGGAGGCAGGCGAATGGGCAGAGCTGATTGAGCGGGACAAGGCTAACTTTTCGTGGGCTAATCCAGATAGGAAATTTAATTTTACGGTGGCACAGGAAGCGGATTTTGTAAGGCAGGCAAAGAACTGTGATGTTGTTTGTATAGCTGGCGGCAAAACGAGGAAATTGCTGGATGCACTCGAGATACACAGACCGTGCCTAGAAGAACTATTCGAGGGCAAAACTGTTGCGGGGTCTTCTGCGGGCGCACATGTAATATCAGAGTGGTTCTACGGTCACAGCGACAAAGAAGTGTCGCGTGGTTTCGGGCTCCTGCCAGTAACGGTGTTCACTCATTACCATCCCACTGTGGGTACTGAGTTTTTTCTACCAGACAACGAGGTAAGGGCGATTGAAGAGCAGCTTATATCTAAATCTCCACACAATCAGTTCGTAAAACTTCCCGAACAACATTCAGCAGTTTTTGATCAGACTTTCCGAGTATAAACTTTTCAAGGTGCTATTATTATAGACAACATGGAGCAAGAACACGGGAAATTAGTCCTCAGAGTAGGAGCAAAGGTTGTTATCGAGTCTGAAGGCGGCATTCTGGCGCTGCACCCATCGGCGATTGACCTAAATCGCAACTGGCAGGTGCCGGGCGGTATACGCGACGACATTTTGGAGCCTATTGTGCAGACTGCCATTAGGGAGGTTTTAGAAGAGACGGGTATCGACTTAACAGGCCTGCCACTTAAACCGTTTAAGATAAGCGAATGGGCTGCCGTGGATAAGGGCGAAAACGTGAAGATACTGGCTATTTTTATGTATGTAAAGTTGCCCGCTAGACCTGCTGTTGTGCTTAGCGAAGAACATGATGAGTTTGCTTGGCTGGATCGGGATAATTATAGAAACTACCAGGCTAACCGTGAAGTAGTGGAAATTATTGAAGAGTTAACGGAACAGAGGGCAATGTGAAGGACGGAAAAAATCCAGTAGTTTACGCATTTATAGATAGCCAGAATCTTAACGTTAGTATTAAGAGCCTGGGCTGGAAAATGAACTGGGTGGCTCTCCGCAAATTTCTGACGGATGAATACGGCGTCAGCAAGGCGTATATGTTTATTGGCTACGTGCCAGAATTTGAGGAAATGTATGAGAAGTTGCATTCAGACGGCTATTCGATTGTACTAAAGCCAACATTCGACATGACCCGCGTGAAACCCGAGCAGACAGAAGAGGATAAAGCTAAGGAAGCGCTTGAGGAGAAGAAGCCAGTCAAGGGGAATATAGATGCTGAGCTGGTGCTGCATGCGATGATCGAATACCCGAATTACGATAAGGCCATTATTGTATCTGGCGACGGAGATTTCTACGCCCTAATCGAGCACCTGCAGAAGAATAATAAGCTGTACAAGATACTAACACCCACGGGAAAATACTCGAGTCTGTTTAATATCTTTGAAAAATATATAGAGCGGCTTGATCTACGGCGCAAAAAACTCGAATACAGGGACCGGAAGCGTAAATAGCTGCAAAGGGTGATCGGGGTGCCCGCGGCAAGTGTTTACACGGTGACCAAGATGTTTCATTATTAAGTGTATATGATTGAAGCTTATGCAGGCCCGATGGACAGAACAAGGGAGATTTGTCGTATGGCTGAGCGTTATGATACGCATGCAGAGGCCTTGATTGTCGGGCAAGCTGGCGTGCAGGAGATTAAACGTGAGTTAGACAATCTGAATAACTCAAATCCTATCCTCGGCCAAGAAGTAACTGCTCATGGAACGTCGCTGACCGTTTCAATTGATGAGGACATGAAAACGTATCCGCTTGCACTGCCTGTCGAACCAGAACGATATGCATGCAGAGAAATGGTAGATCACCAGGGTGAGTATCTTGGTCTCGGCCTGGTACTGGCCTACGATTGCAGAAAGAACGAAACAATCTATCGGATAGCCCACAGGATAGGCTGTTTTACGGTTGCCTACGATGACGAGACTAAAGACGTGCACGCCGCTAAGCACACAGAGTACATGCTTGCTCAGGACTGCAGGATTATACCTACCCAGCCTATGAACGCTCACAGTATGCGAGATCTTGCGAATGACCGTGTCATTAGCTGGTTTGATGCAGTGGTACAAGGTTTTGGCAATGACCGAGACAGGGCAGTCCGTACGCTCGGTCGCTTTGTGGATATTGCGATGGCACGCTGTGACGGCCGGGAAGGTCTGGCTCATCAGCAGATAAGCTATCTTAATGCGAAGTACCTACTAAGGGGAGCGGTGCTAGTAGTGGCTCCCAACAAAATTGTAGCCGGAGATAAAGGCAGTCTCGCAAGAGGCGACGTATCGATACATCACGAATCTACGAACCCCATTGCTGTCCACCCGCTTATGTTCGAGATGGCCCATGCATGGACTTTAGACGGCAGGACAGGTGCTGTTATCCCGAGGGATCGTATGGAACTTAACGTCATTACGCATATAACAAAATCTCGCGCCGCCCTCGTGCCCGTTAAGAACATCTTGCGGGTAGAAGATAGCGGTAGAATATCCTTATGAAACAGAAGCAAGCGAGGATATTTGCTGTAACTTACTTGCAGATAACGGCTGTCATCACCGCTTCTATAGGATTAGTTTTACTGTTTTGGCCAGAACAGATTCTTCAGTGGTTTATACCGGGAGCAACAGGTGATTTCTTTATTAGGTTTATCGGGAGCGCGCTTCTTGGATTTTCTACACTTAACTTTCTAGCCAGCAAGTCGGGGGACATAAGAGTCTACCAGATTGCTCTTGATGCTAACTTGGTTACACTTTCAGTTGCGACGGCTTTAAGCATTGTTGGCACAATAAACGGCAGCGTCCAAAGTTACCAATGGTTGCTAATAGGCGAACATGTGATGTTTGTTTCGCTGTTTGCATGGGCGCGATCTGTCAACCGCAGAACAAGCCGAAACTAGTATCTAGACAATTGCAAAAAACAGTAGCATACTCATACGTATTAGATAACCTTAGGAGGGTTAACGTATGGACGTGGAAGTAAATGCTTACGGCGTGCTCTTGGCAGCTTTGTCGAGTATGGTAGTGGGATCAATTTGGTACGCTAAACCAGTTTTTGGCAAAACCTGGATGAAGCTCGCAAAAATAGACGAAAAAAAGGCAGCGAAAGGGGCGTCAAAAGCTATTACAGTAACTTTTCTGCTATCGATAGTCACAGCTTACGTGTTGGCTCACGTAGCCTATCTATCTAACCAATATTTTGACAATACATTTATGCAGGACACGCTTACGACTGCATTCTGGATGTGGCTCGGCTTTGTGGCGGCGCGCATCGCCACGCACGATATATTTGAGATGCGCAGAAAAAAACTCACAGCCATGACTCTGGGGAACGAGTTTGTAACGATTATGGTGATGGGTCTCATGATTGGATTTGTTGGAGTATAAAAAATCAGTTCATATATTACCACTGATAAATTCAATTTTTACAGATTGATTGCACGCCCGCACAACTTTATTATAGGTTGGCACAGACCAAGGGTGTGCACATGAGCCAACAGCATGCGTTTGCTTACGAGCTACTTAATTCAAAGCTTCATCAGTTTGTAGTGCCGGACGAGCACACGAACATAATGGCTATCGTAAAAGCTCAAAAACTATCGCCTGATTGCGATGCAGTAGTCCTAAGAGCAAAGCCCAGTCACTACTACGTCGTCTATACAAACGATTTCGTGCAGGATCTAAGCGGGATCGTTGCTGACGTCTGCAGCTGGTACCCGTGTGTGGTTGAGCGGTTTATGGAGCCCAGGGAAATAATACGTTTTGAGAGAACGGCTGGGGCTAAGTTCTTCGTAAAGCCAGACAAGAAAAAGACAAAGCAGTGGATGAAGTATGCTGTGCCGGTAGGCGTGAGCTATGCGTTCTTGTTGTCGGTGACGCCTCAGCGGGTAGGGTCGGTATCCTCATGAGAGCTTTAGCCCTGATACTATTCTTGTGCCTTGTTGTTACATTTCCTGTCTATCATGGACTCGGTGCTTTGACTACATTGCTGGGGGTCTCCAATGCTATGGGCACAGTGCGCTGCGGGACGCCTGAGGATATCGCAGCACTTACAATTGATTACGAACCATGCTTAGGCGAAAAGACAGATTATGGCTACCCCGACCTATATAAAAATGCCTACTGCAGCTATCTGGTCGAAGAAGATACGCCAATTTGCGTGGCGACTGCCAGCCAGTAAGTATATTGGTGCGCCAAATTCCTATATAATAGCGCTCAGATGAAAGACGAAAAAAACGAAGACATATTTCCAAAGCATTTTTTTTGGGGAGCGAGCACGGCTGCTCACCAGGTTGAGGGGGGTAATCATAACCAATGGTCAGTCTGGGAGCTGGCGCACGCCAGCGAGCTTGCCCAGAGCGCTCATCGCCGCCTGAGCTGGATGCCAAACTGGGAGGAGATAAAAGACCAAGCTGAGGAGCCAGAAAACTACGTCTCCGGAACCGGGGTGGAGCACTATGCCAGGTACAAGCAAGATATTGCTCTGCTGAGCGAACTGAACCTGAATGCGTTCCGCTTTGGCGTAGAGTGGTCCAGGATAGAGCCATCTCCTGGCAAGTGGAACCAGGAGGCGATAGAGCATTATAAGCTCTACTTTGCAGAGCTGCGTGCTCGTAAGATTGAACCATTTTTAAATTTGTGGCATTGGACAAGTCCAGTGTGGTTTGAAGAGAAGGGTGGTTTCGAAAAGCGCGAGAACGTGAAGTACTTCGAAAGATTCGTAAAGAAAGTAGCCGAAGAACTGCTTGATGACGTGGCTTATGTCATTACGCTTAACGAACCAAACAACTATGCATCTATAAGCTATCTGCTTGGCAGGTGGCCGCCGCAAAAGAAAAACCCGCTGCTATTTTTCCGAGTCTACTGGAATCTTATGTGCGCCCACCGAGCGGCATACTCGATCCTCAAAAAACATAAACCATCGGTACAGGTTGGCTGCGCGCCTAACCTCTCTAACATACAGGCCAAGCGGCCACACAGCATATTGGACGAAGTCTCTACGAAGTGCATGCGTTATTTCTGGAACTGGTGGTTCCTAAGAAGAATTCGAAAGTACCAGGACTTTATTGGGGTAAATTACTATTTCAGCGACTACTATACGGGTTTTGGCAAAATGAAGAATCCATCGGTGCCTTTGAACGACGCCGGCTTTTATATGGAACCAGAAGGCCTCTACCCGCTACTACTTCGAGTATGGGACCGATTTCACAAGCCAATCATTATTACCGAGAATGGCTTGGCTGACCATAAAGATCAATACAGACAATGGTGGATCGAGAATACGGTTATCGCAATGGAGCGGGCTCTAAGCGAAGGAGTGGACCTGAGGGGCTATCTGCATTGGAGCTTGTTGGATAATTTTGAATGGGACTTTGGCTGGTGGCCGAAGTACGGGCTCGTGGCAGTAGACAGAAAGACGATGAAGCGGACTATCCGCCCCAGCGCTCGCTGGTTTGCCAAATGGATTGAAAGAAACCGCTAGCAGCTACCTCGTCTGACAACGTATCGAAGTGTTTGCCTAGCGTCTACTGAGCATCCCAACACACCATATATTGTGGTCTAGGTTAAACTGTGGATAAGTTAGGGGTTTTTAGGGGTAGGAACGACTAAAAAATGCTTGTATGTGGGTCATCGTGGGTAGTACACTCATGTCAGTGGGTAATCGTAGGTAGGCAAAAACAGCTACCAAAGATCAAAAATAAAAACCACTGGCAAATTAAAGTAACCATATATGGCCACAGTAGACTACTTCGAGAGGAAACTAGACGACAAACGACGGTTAACCATACCGCCCGAGCTTCGTCATAAGTTTGCATCCGGGGCAGTTGTAACACGTGGATTCGGCAAGTACTTGCACCTATATCCAAAAGAGATATGGGAGAAACAAGTTGAGCCTAGGCTGGAAGGCGATATTCTCGACGAGAGAATCGCTGACCTGAACGTCCAATTTCGGATGGGCAAAGTCGAGGCTGAGCTGGACGAGAAACAGGGAAGAGTAACCCTGGAACAGCACTTGTTGGACTACGCCGGCATAGGCCGCGATATCGTTGCGGTTGGCGTTGGGCAGTACTGGCGGCTAATGGCTCCGGAGAAGTAGCGTGTTTCTACCGGACCGTATGGGCAGTTCCTTAACAATTTAGGCATCAAACCGAATAGAAAACCTGAGCCTTAATAACGGCCGAGGTTAGCTATTTGGCAGTCAGTAGGTGGGTCTATAGGGTAACCACCATAAAAACCCTCGCACTTTACACCAAAACACCTCCCAAAACTCCACCTCACACATAAGTCTCTAAAACTCAGACCTTTCATATATCTTCCCAGGAATTATCTTGATTTTTTAAATCAGAAACAAAACCCTGGGTAAGAGAAGGGTCAAACAAAAACAAAAACACTCGTAAAAACAAAAAACTGGCTGCTGAATAGGTGACCTTGTAAACTAAAACAAACAGTTACAAGTCAAAACACCCATGAATCAACAACATATCCCTGTCCTTGCAAGCGAAACGCTTGACCAACTCAACCCTTGTCCGGGAGATCATTATCTTGATCTAACGGCAGGGTACGGAGGTCATGCAACGCTTGTCTGGAACAGGATCAAGCCAAGCGGCAAAATGACGCTGGTAGACCGGGATCAGAACGCAATCTCTGCCCTGCAAAGTCTCTACGGAGACAATCAGAATGTAGAGTTCTTGCATGAAGATTTCTTGAGCGCGAGCAATCGATTACTTAAAGAAAACCGGTCGTATGATTTGATATTAGCTGATTTAGGGCTGTCGTCACCGCACATTGACAAGGCCGAGCGAGGATTTTCGTTTGGAATGGCCGGTCCGCTTGATATGCGGATGGACCCGAGGCAAGCGCTTACTGCTGCTGATCTAGTAAATAAGGCTACGGCCGAAGAGCTAGTCAGAATTTTCCGTGATTACGGAGAAATAACAGGAGCGAACCGACTGGCCCGTCGCCTTATTGAGAGACGTCCGTTCACAAACACAACCGAGCTGGCTCTAGCCGTCGCCCGAATCAAGCCGAGTAAAAATCGCATTCATCCTGCGACTAAAGTGTTTCAAGCACTTCGAATAGCAGTAAATGATGAGATCAGGCTACTGGAGCAAAGTTTACCCCTTTGGCTGCAGTTGCTGAAACCCGGTGGAAGGCTGGCTGTCATATCGTTTCATAGCCTGGAAGACCGGTTGGTCAAACAGCTATTTAATGAGCATGGCGGACCTAGCTATGACGCGACCCTCGAGATTCTGACAAAGAAACCCGTTGGTCCGGGCGCGCAAGAAACTGTTTTTAATCCACGTGCAAGAAGTGCAAAACTCCGAAGCGCGCAGCGAAAATAAAAACAAAAAACGAAAGGGGGATGCGCATACATGCCAATACAGGTAAAAAGCACCTCCCGCGCATATAAGGTACGTGTAAAAGTCCTTTAAGGATCGATACTCTTGCCTCACATGCAAAGTGGCCCTTCCTCTTACAAAAACTAGGAGGAAGGGTACAAAAAAGTAAAGGAAAACAAAAACAAAAAACCATGACGTATTCAAGTTCGTTATACATGAACCGCAAACGATTTGCCACCAGACACCAAAACGCTGTGAGTCTCCGCGAGTCTGCTAAGACTATTGGGCCCGTGAGTAATACCATTCTGCTCATTATCTTAAGTTGCTTGCTGGGATTGTTGTATTTGACACAGGTTACTAAGACAAACGCCAGTGGCTATAAGATAGACGGGCTTCAGAAACAGCATACCCAGCTCGAAAAAGAGCATGAACAGCTGGAGTTATCGGCAGCGCGCCTACAATCTCTCGATAGGGTGGCAAGCAGCCCGGCAGCCCAAGGTCTCGTATCTGTGGCACCTACCTCCTCACTCCAATAGTTATATATAAGAAAGCAGGAATGCGCCCAAGATCTACCGACACCAGAATCTCAATAGGAACCCTCAGGCTTGATGTCTGGTATGGGTTAATTTTAGTTATTTTTGCTTTATTTATCGTAAGACTCTTTTATATACAGGTTATATCGCATGATAAATATAAAAATGCAGCGCTTGTTGCCCAGCAAAAAGCTTACGAGATACCTGCTGAGAGGGGAATTATAGAAGCACATGACGGGGGTAAGGTCATACCGATCGTTCTCAACGAAGAAGTATATACGCTATTTGCCGATCCAAAATTTATTGCCGACCCCAAGGCAGCCGCTCTGGCCGTCTCAGCCATTGGCGGAGGAAAAAGTGACGAGTACGAATCTAAAATGAGGAGTGATACTAGATACGCGGTTTTAGCGAAAAGACTCAATGCCGAGCAAAAGCAAAAAATAGAAAAACTTGAAATCAAGGGAGTTGGTCTGCGCACAGAGTCGGTCCGAACGTACCCGCAAGGTTCACTAGCGGCCCAGACACTTGGTTTCGTAAATGACGAAGCCAAAGGCACTTATGGCCTGGAACAGTATCTGAACGATCGCTTAAGCGGCAAACCCGGTGAGCTAAAGGCGATTACAGATGCCCGAGGAGTTCCCCTGGTAGGCAATGGAGATAATGTGCTGCGCGAACCTGTGAGCGGGGAGCGTGTCCTGCTGACTCTTGATATTGGCATGCAGCATAAAGCAGAAGAGTTATTAAAAAGCCATCTCGAATCCGTCAAGTCAACTTCTGGGAGTGTTATTATTATGGATCCAAACAGCGGTGCAGTTAAGGCCATCGCTAACTATCCTAGTTATAATCCTGCCGAGTTTTCAAAGGTCACGGACGCTTCTTTGTTCACCAACCCGGCCGTGAGTGCTCCCTTTGAAGTGGGTTCAATCATGAAGACACTGACAGTTGGCGCTGGTTTGAATGAAGGTGTGATCACTCCTGAGACGACCTATTTTGACCCAGGCTATTTTAAGATTGATGATGCAACCGTTAAAAATGTCGAGGAAATAGCCGGCTCTGGTACCCGCAGCGTAGCCGATATTTTGCGCCTGTCGCTCAATACAGGAGCAACCTACGTTTTTAGGCAGCTTGGCGGCGGAGAGTTCAATGAGGAAGGGCGAATTAAATGGCATGATTACATGGTTAATCATTACAGATTTGGCAAACAAACGGGCATAGAGCAGGGTTACGAAGCAGAAGGCAGCGTACCAAGTCCGACTGAAGGTTTTGGGCTCAATATCCAGTACGCCAATACAGCGTTCGGTCAGGGTATAACAATTACGCCGCTACAGCTGGCAGCTGCCTTTTCGGCCAGCATTAACGGAGGAACGTACTACAAGCCTCATCTGGTTGAGGGGGAGCCTGTTGCGGTAGACAAGAGTGTTGTAAAGCCCGAAGTTTCGGATGCCCTAAGGGCGCTACACGAGAACACTATTGAAAAGGCCTACTCCACGACGGCTAGGGAAGGTTATAAAATTGGCGGCAAAACTGGCACAGCCGAGATTCCTAACCCCCAAGGCGGGTATTACACGGATCGGTATAACGGTACCTTTGTAGGCTATGTGGGCGGTGACAAGCCAGATTATGTTGTCATGGTCCGGATTAACGAACCGCACGTAGCCGGCTACGCAGGCCGGACTGCTGCGGCACCGATGTTTACCAAAATTATAAACATGCTGATTAATGATTTTTCAATTCGACCGAAATCGTGAAAAAACGTATAATAATTAACTAAGAGATAACTCTATGACACAAACACTTGTTCTTGCTCTCGAAACCAACCGCCTAGTGGAAGTATTATTCTTAGCATTTCTGGGTTTTGCGCTCAGCATGGTCATAACGCCGCTTTATACTACGCTTGCTTACCGCGGGCAGTGGTGGAAAAAACCCCGGGCTACAACAACTACAGGCGAAAAAGCCAAAATTTTTACCAAGCTTCACGCCGAGAAACATCGCCGGCTCATACCAACCATGGCAGGCTTGATAATCGTTGCATCAGTTACACTGGCAACGCTGTTCCTTAATTTATCTCGCGAGGAGACCTGGCTGCCTCTGGCTGCATTCGTTGGTGCCGGGGCTGTAGGCCTGCTAGATGACATCATTAACCTAAGGGGCTCTGGCGTGGGCGTGGCGGGGCTGTCTACCAGGCTTAAGCTATTTCTGATTACGGCCGTGTCGCTTATTGGCGGCCTGTTTTTCTATAACAAGTTAGATGTCGACAGCATAAATCTGCTTGGCTACGGCGATTTATATATCGGCTGGCTCATCATACCGCTTTTTGTTTTAGTGGTCGTTAGCACCGCAAACGCGGTCAATATCAGTGATGGCCTCGACGGCCTGGCCGGCGGCCTGGCTACCTCAGCCTTCAGTGTTTACGCCATAATCGCATTCATGCAAGGTAGATACGGAGTGGCAGCATTTTGTCTGACGATCGTTGGCGCGCTTCTGAGCTACACGTGGTTCAATATATTCCCCGCGCGGTTTTTCATGGGGGATGTTGGCTCATTTGCGCTTGGCACGGCACTTGGGGTGGTCGCTATGATCACTGATACGGTCATACTGCTTCCCATAATTGGCGCGGTATTTGTTGTAGAGGCGGGGTCATCGCTCATTCAGATACTTTCTAAGAAGTTACGCGGAGGCAAAAAGATATTTAAGATCGCTCCCATACATCATCATTTTGAGGCGTCCGGGTGGCCTGAAACTAAGGTAACAATGCGCTTCTGGATCTTAGGGCAGGTGAGTGGCTTCGTAGGCCTCATGCTCTTTTTGATAGGCAATTACCATGTTTAGCCTTGGCAGTAGGACAGCTCGTAAACGCAATAGGCGAACATCAGAAGCCAGCGCCAGTACTCTGCGGAGGCACCGTCCAGACTACGTCCTGCTTATCATATCGACGGTGCTGCTGCTGCTGGGGCTAATTGTTGTATATTCAATAAGCCCAGGTCTGGCTGCAGCTAGAAATGTGTCAGAGGGCTACTATGTTACCAAGCAGCTTATTGCGATCACCCTGGGATTTGTGGCGTTCGCAGTATTTAGTTTGCTGCCTTTAGCCCACTTGAAGCGCTTGAGCAAGGCACTTATTGCCTTGTCGTTTATTATGATTATTGCCGCACAAGTATTTGGCGAAGAAATAAACGGGGCTCACCGCTGGATACAAGTAGGAGGACTCTCGTTTCAAGTAGCAGAACTTATCAAATTTACGCTTATCGTCTGGCTGGCCTCATTTTTGGTAGAGCGCGTGCAGCGGGGAGAGATGGCGAATACCAATAAAACACTTAAACCCCTGCTGGTTGTCATGGGACTTATTGGATTTTTTGTTGCCAGCCCCGCGCTGCAAAGTGATCTTGGCTCAAGTGCGGTGATGCTGGCCATTATAGGGATAATGGCCTTTAGTACCGGTTTGCCGCTCAAAAAAATTATGATGATTGGCGCAGTTGTCGCTGCTGGAATTGTGCTTGCGGTATCCACAAGTTCTTACCGCAGAGACCGTGTAGAAACGTTTTTGAATCCTGCTAGTGACTGCCAGGCATCAGGCTATCAGTCTTGCCAGGCACTCATCGCCTTAGGCAGCGGGGGAGTCTTTGGGCTTGGGCTCGGTAAGAGCGTGCAGGCTTACGGTTATTTGCCGGAGGCCGCTAACGATTCTATTTTTGCAATTGTCGGTGAGAAGTTTGGCTTTTTTGGGGGCACTGTAATTATCGGTATGTATGTTGCTTTATTTGCTCGGATGAGGCGCATTATTCTGCGTACAGCTGATTTATTTTCCAGATTATTTGTGATCGGCGTACTGGTGTGGCTGAGCACTCAAGCCATGATAAATATCGGAGCAATGATCGGACTCTTGCCTCTGAAGGGCATAACACTGCCGTTTATAAGTTATGGAGGCACAAGCCTGGTGTTTATTATGGCAGCGTTGGGAGTCGTTTTTCAGATCTCAAGGTATACCAGCTTTGCCCCGATACGTGACGTAAAAGTAGCATCAATTAGGGAGACTCATGATGACCATCGTCCTGGTCGGCGGGGGCAGCGGCGGCCATATTACGCCACTGCTAGCAGTCGCTAAGCAGCTAAAGAAAGATTATCCTGCTGTGCGGATCGTTGCCTTTAGCGAGCGGCGAGGAACTTTTTGGCATATGCTTGAAAATGCCGAGAATATAGATAGCCATAGGCGCATCCATGCTGGCAAACTACGCCGATATCACGGGGAATCGTGGCTTAGAAAGCTGCTGGATTTTAAAACGAATCTGTACAACATCCGAGATGTTTTTTTGATGTCTGCTGGTATTGCCGAAAGTCTCTGGTTTTTGGTTAGAGACCGGCCCGAGGCCGTGTTTATAAAAGGCGGCTATGTTGGCGTACCAGTTGGCTTGAGTTGCCGCCTGCTCGGTATCCCATACATGACACATGATTCTGACTCTGTACCTGGTTTAACAAATCGCATTATTGGGGGCGGCGCAAAGATTAATGCTGTCGGTATGCCAAAAGAATTTTACCGTTATTCAAAAGCCAAAGTTGTATATGTTGGGGTACCGCTTCGCAGCGAGTTTATGATCTCAGAAAAGACACAGACAGAGCTAAGAATGAAGCTTGGATACAAAAAACACGAGGTAGTCGTGCTGATTACTGGCGGGAGTAGTGGCGCTCAGAGGCTTGATAAAGCCATGCATTCAATCCTGGCTGACTTGCTGAATGAGTGTAAGGATCTGCGTGTCATCCACCAGGTTGGCAAGAACCATGAAAATTTATATGATGACTATCCAGGCGAATTTAGGTCCCGAATGCATGTCGCTGCTTTCCTGAGTCCCATGGTTTCGTACGCTGCCGCTGCAGACTTAGTAGTAACTAGAGCAGGAGCCACTACCATGGCAGAATTCGCAGCACTGAGTAAGCCAGCCATTGTAATACCGAGCCCATATCTGACGGGCGGCCATCAGTTGCGTAACGCCGAAGTGTTCCGTTTGGCGGGGGCCGCAGTTATCGTAACTGAACAGCAGGCTAAAGATGAGCCAGAGAAATTTAAGAGCATTGTTGAGGAACTAATCGCCTCTGAGGATAGGCGCAGAGAGCTTGCCGTAAACTTGCACAACCTTATCCCTCACGACGCCACTAGCCAGCTAAGCAAGCTAATCCTAAGTTTAACAAAATGAAGTTAGCCCCAAGAAAAAAAGAAGATACACGTCCCAGGCGTGCAGCAGCTTCATATAAGAAACAACAGGTCTTTTCGTATCGGGCGTCACGCCGCGAGATAGACCGTCCGTTCGACAGAGGCAATAAAGCGGCAGCAGTCTTGATCGCTAGAAAACTGCGAATTAAGCACTGGTCATACTATGTCTTTATTGTGATTTTCTTGATCGGTATCGGCTACATACTAAGTGTTGGTACGAACGCACAGCTAAATATTCGCGGGGAGCAGACGTATCTTCGTGACAAGCAGGCTTACCAACAGAAGATAAATGCCGAACTAAGCAAGGATATTAATAGCCGCTCAAAGGTTACGATTGATATAAACGAGCTTGAACAAAATATACGGCAACTATTTCCCGAAGTTGAGCACGTTAGTGTCTCTACTCCCATACTCCGGCACCGGCCGGTTGTGGAGCTTACTCTTGGCGAACCCAAGGCTGTGCTTGTCACGCCTGGTATCAGCTATGTTTTGAATGCCGACGGTAGAGCGCTTTTTGAGCTGACGCAGGCGTCAGGAGCTTTAGACACTGGCAAGTTGCTGCGAATTAAGGATGATTCTGGGCACAGTCTCTCGATAGGTAAAACAGCAATAACGGGGGCCCAGATTAACTACGTCAGAGAGGTGGCTCTGCAGCTTGCCGATAAAAACATCGTTGTTGAGCAGATGCTACTGTCAGCAGGAGGTGGCCAGCTTGACGTAAAGCTTCTGGACGCGAGTTACCAGGTACGATTTAGCTTTCAGGCGGACGCCCGCCAAAGTGTTGGCTCGTTTCTTGCTTTACGCGAACGACTAGCAGGGGAGAGTGTGGTTCCTGTTGAGTATATAGATGTTCGCATTCCAGAGCGAGCATATATTAAGTAGATGTGCGGCGAGGCAGCGCAAGCACGAAGAGCATGCCCTGCTCTTCTCTCATGTTCGTATTTTGTTCGCATTCATAAAGTCTTATAATTAAATCTATAAATATAATGAAAATATTAAAAAGTCAAAAAACTTACAATTTTGCAAAGGAGCAGGGGAGAGCGTGAAAAAAATACAAACAACAACAAAAACGTGAAAATGCAAACATTGACTGTGGAAAAGTGTACGTAGCGCACCAAATGATTATCAAGCACTAGGCACTTTCAGGAGGGTTATCTACAGCAGAATTTCTATGCATGTCTGGCGGTAGTTATGGAGGCACACAGGTAGGTTTATTTAGTCCGGGTGCAGTACTGTAAGAAGGCTACTCCCCTAGCGGGGAGGTACAGTTGGCTAAAACATAAGCTATGTATCAATGTCGCAAAATATACATTGTGCGACGTTATGTCTATAGCACTCTCTGGACATGACTGCCGGTTCTCTCCCCGAATATTTCTGCTTTTTTTGACCTCACGTTTTTTTTCGTCCCCTGCTCTTTGCTACGGTGCCCGATTAGATTTATTAATATGAAATATCTAATGCACTTTCTCACTAATCCGGATTATTTATGTTGTTCGTATTTTGTTTATGTTTGAGTGGTATCAGTTTGTCGGGTTGCTCAAAGCGTAGTTACTTGAAATCATTTGCTAAACATTCCTGTTGAGCGGTTATCCTATCGGCATCAATCGGTAGCAACAGTGGATCTATGTCATGTAAGAAGATAATCCCGGACGAGGCCTGCCAGGCATACTGACGAGGGTTATAGACGTCGGACAATACGTAATCCTGGCCTGATTGAACGCACCATGCAAGGTAAATGCTCAGTGGCTCAGATATAAATTCTTTGATCCTGGAGTGTGGCACGTTTTTGAGGGCATGCCGACTGCTCAGCGGGTAAGCCTGAGTTATGTATGACGTTGCGCTATGGGCTACTGCTGTGTCTTCTGGGTCCTCAGAAGCATCAACGGCTTTGCTAAACTCTGTGGCAAACGTTACCACGCACATACCGAACTTACGAAGCTGCGTAAAATGCTCCCCAGCTGTATCTATGGTTACCTGCACAGCTCTTGTGTCGCTGGGGTCAGAAAAGTCGCCTCCCAGATGTTCTCGCAACAATAGATTGCCAGCCTTGTAGTAGCGCTTGTCTTTTCGCGGAGACAGCAAGCTGTATTCAGCAGCTATCGGCCACACATCGGCAATAGGTTTACCAATCTCTATATTGCCGTCGAAAGGTGTATCTGCACCCTGTCGCCGCTTCATGGTGTCTACTCGGCTAAGGCGTAGGTGGCTTTGGCGACGCGCTGGAATTGCGGTTTGCCCTGGAGGTTCAAAAGGATTGTTGTCTCTTTGACGTAGCGGCTCTTGAGGACGCGTTTGACGATTTCGTCACGGTGTAGTGGCTCGCCTGCCTCTTTGAGCACTTCAGAGATAATATCGGCAACAGTTCCCTTTTTGTAGCCCCATTCTTTGAGGGCATAGATGCCGCGGCCGATCAGAACGAAACGCTTGTCTTTTATAAGTTCGTTGTGGATAGCCTGAGTGGTGACGTCTTTGCGCTTGAAATCCGAGTCCTTTATAGCGCTGGCAATCTCGTTAAAGTGCATGTGTTTTCCGTGCTGCTGCAAGATAACGTATATTTTGTCGCGTATGTTCTTAGGATTGACGGTTGGCCACTTGATAAGTCCCCACTGGTTGTTGAGGGTGGCGAGATGCTTGGAAGTGCTAGAAAGAGCTGCTACATGCTTGGCGTCGCTGTTGCTTACATGTTCGCCAATCTTCTCTATAGGATGAGGCTGTCCAAGTTTCTTGATGGCGTCGATAATATTGGCAACGTGTTTCTGTACCTTCTTGTCGTCGTGCACTTTTGTGATAGCCACTGAGAGGTGGAAGTTGTCGTTATCAGATAGTACGCTGAGACCAGGGGCGAGTTCGGCCAAGAACGCTACACGGGACTGATCTATTTTGGTGTTGCCGGCGGCTTTGCCCACTAACTTTTCGCTCAGGGTTGTTACGCGGGCCACATTGCCAATCTCCACGAGCGTGTCCGTAAGGGTTTTCTCTATTTCCTCGATGCCTGGCAAGTCGTTGGATTCTGCAGAAGTCCTAAGGCGTGTCATGACGGATTTTTCTAGCTGCCGTACTCGCTCTCTGGTTATGCCGAGCAACTCCCCTATCTGTTCAAGCGTTTCTTTGCGGTCAAATAACCCGTATCGACGCGCAATAATCTCGCGTTCTCGCTCCCGCTCGATGGTGCCAAGGATGCTGGTTACGTATTCTTCGATATTCTTCTGGGTCATATGAGCGGTTCTTCCCTTCTCTGCCTGATACAAAATGGTTAACTTTACTATAATTATAACACCTAAGTTTTTAATAGTCAAGAATTATGTTTTATAAGTCTGTGACTGTCCGTCTACCCCTGTTTGTACGCCTATTGTAACACGAAATTTAGAAATGCGTCCAACTTATGCGGTAGCAATATTACTAGAGTATAGAGCATCCTTGAGAGCAAATTGTGGATAAATGTGCGTGCTCTCGGGCGCAGCTGTTATTGTTTGGGGGTTTTGCGCTTGAATGAGCGTTTTTTTCGGATGGGAGCTTTGTCTAGGAGTTCTTTGCTGGCTTTTTCGTCTAGATCTTCGGCTTTTATATCTTTTGGAATGCGTGCATTCTTCTTGCCGTCGGTGATGTATGGGCCATATGGACCATTGACTATCGATATGCCGTTCTCGAATTGCTTGATATATTTATTGGCTTCTTTTTCTAGTTTGGCGGCGTAGAGTTCTCTCGCCTCCTCCTCGGTGATCATCATGGGGTCTAGTGGTTTTATGGATACGTACAACTTACCAATCTGGATATATGGGCCAAACCGGCCAACATTGGCTTTGATAGCTTCGCCTTCTTTGGTTGTGCCTACTTCTCTAGGCAGTTTAAACATCTCGAGTGCTTGCTCCAAAGTTACGCTTGTCAGGGTTGTCTCAGCAGGCATTGGCGCAAAAATGGGTTTTTCTTCGTCTTCAGTCTCGCCTTTTTGGAGCATTGGACCAAAGCGGCCGTAACGGGCTATAACTGGCCGGCCCGTCTTAGGGTCAGAGCCCAGTACGCGTGCTTGACTAGTCTCCTGGCGGCTGGCGCTTGCAGAATTTTCTACCAAGGGCTCAAAATCTTTGTAAAAATCTTTGATCATGACAACCCAAGATTCCTTGCCCTCCGCGATAATATCGAACTGGGCTTCGACTTTGGCAGTAAAGTCGTAATCCAAAATGGGGCCGAAATATTGCAGCAGGAATGCCGTGGTTCTGTCTGCTAGATGAGTCGGCAGCAGTTTATTGCGCTCGACACCAGTAGTTTCTGTGGCAGTTTCTGGGGTTATATTGCCCGCTTGAAGATTGTACGCTTGCAGCTCGCGCTCGCGGCCTTCTGAGTCTTTTTTCTCGACGTAACCGCGGGTTTGGATGGTGGAGATAGTCGGAGCATAGGTACTTGGGCGGCCAATGCCTAACTCTTCTAAGCGCTTAACTAAGGATGCTTCGGAGTAGCGGGCGGGTGGGCGATCAAAAGACTCGATGGCCCGCATAGTTTTTAGCTGAAGCGTTGTCCCTTTGGTAACATCCGGTAGGATAGTATCATCTTTAGCACCGCCGTAAGCACGCATAAAGCCGTCGAATACTAGGATTTCCCCCTTGGCAAGCAAATTCTCGCTTCGCTTGCTGATGGAAATGCTAATCTCGCTGCGGGATAGTCTGGCGCTAGACATTTGACTAGCAAGTGCTCGGCGCCATATGAGGCCGTACAGCTTTTTCTGTAGTTCATCTGCCCCTGCCGCTTGATCTTTAAAGTTCGTTGGGCGTATGGCCTCGTGGGCCTCTTGGGCTGAAGAATTCTTGGTCTTATACTGGCGCTGCTCGTGATATTCCGAGCCGTATGCAGACTTAATATGTTCGGCAGCCATGGCGAGGGCTGTGGTCGATAAATTAGTGCTGTCGGTACGCATATAAGTTATGTGACCGCTCTCGTACAGGCGTTGGGCTAATGTCATGGTTTGCTTAACGCTGAACCCAAGCTTGATGGCGGCCTCTTGCTGCAGGCTGCTAGTGGTAAAGGGGGCGCTGGGACTGCGGATGCCTGCTTTTTTCTTAGTATCAATGATGGTAAAAGTACTGCCAGATGCATCTTCCAGAAACTTCTGGGCCGCCTCGGTGTCAGGCAGAGGTTTTGGCAGATCAGCTTTTAAGTCTTCGCCGCCAGCATCAAATAGGGCGTTTACTTTAAACTGCGATACGGTCTGGAACTTCTCTATTTCCTGCTCCCTCTCCACAATAAGCCGTACGGCTACTGATTGTACCCGCCCGGCGCTGAGACCTGTCTGGACTTTTTTCCAGAGAACGGGAGACAGTTCGTAGCCCACAAGTCTATCAAGCACGCGCCGCGCCTGCTGGGCATCGACTAGATGTTGATCAACGGTCCTAGGATTTTTGATCGCGGCTTCTATGGCAGGCTTGGTGATTTCATGAAATACGATGCGCTTGGTTTTCTTGGGGTCAAGACCAAGCGCATGGCAGAGATGCCAGGCGATAGCCTCCCCTTCCCGGTCTTCATCACTTGCCAGCCAAACTGTGTCGGCAGCTTTAGTAGCCTTTTTCAGATCGGCAATGACCTTCTTTTTGTCCTGCGATATTTCGTAAGACGGCTCGAAATCGTTCTCTTTATCAATAGATAGGCCCTTTTTTGGCAGGTCGCGGATATGACCAAAGCTACTCTTGACGCTATAGTCAGAACCTAGGTACTTTTCAATGGTGGCGGCCTTTGCGGGGCTCTCAACAATTACAAGGTTTTTACTCATATGTATATGCTAATGCTAAAATTTGATTCCTAACTTGGTCAAGCCTACGCGTTTTTAACAATTAATGCAAATTATAGGAGCTGCCAGGCATTGTTGCCGAGGGGGCTTATGACCCCTTTTAACTCGAGCATTGTTAGGTGCTGGTTGAAGACTTGAGCCGAAAGCTTGCTTGCGGCAAGCAAGTCGTCGCCGTTTGCTATGCCCCCGCCAAGCAAGGCTATAATTTGCTGTTCTGCTTCATTTTCCGGATAATACTCTGTCCTTTCCTTGCGGGTAGACGTGAGCCCCATGGCGTGCAGGATGTCTTCGATGCAGGTCACGGGGATAGCTCCGGCTTTTATTAGATTGTTTGTGCCCGCGCTTAGAGCGCTGGTTATGTTGCCCGGAACCGCCATGACCGTCCTGCCAAGTTCAAGAGCAAATCGGGCAGTGTGCAGGCTACCGCTCTTCTCGGCTGCCTCCGTAACTAGCAGAGCGTCAGAGAGGCCAGCAATTATTCGGTTGCGAGCTATAAATGAACCGCGCTCAGGACGCTGATCGTCTGGGTATTCGCTCACTAGAACCCCTACCCCCTCCCTGATCTGTTTTGCTAAGTGGTGGTGAGAGGCCGGGTATATAGCTTTGACTCCAGAGGGTAGCACGGCAACAGTCCCACCGCCACTCTTGATAGCGGCTGTATGGGCAATACTGTCGACACCTAGAGCTAGTCCGCTAACAACCACTAGCCCGTGCCGTGCCGCCGCCCCTGCAAGATCATTTGTGACGCTTGTGCCGTATGCTGTGACTTTGCGGGCGCCGACAATACCGAGTGTTGGTCTGGTGAGTAGTTCGGCTAGGGGCTGGCCGCTGCAGAACAGCTGCTTTGGAGGTTGGGCTAGGTGTTGCAGTCTCTTTGGAAACAGCTTAGAATCACTGCTTATGGCTATAGTGTCCATTTATTGAATATTAGACAAGTTTAGTATTAAGTATTGACATAAAGAAATATATTTGCTAGAATTGCAATTCGTAAGCTCAAGCAAAACCGCTTGATCGCTTAAGCACCTTATATACCCCATCAATTCCGAGCAATCGGAATTTGTTAGATTGTTTTAGAGTGCGTATATTTGGTTGTACCCTCCACCAACTATACCGTATTCTGGATTATTTCGGGATGCTCTAAAACAAGCTAACCCCTTTAACTCCCATTTCTAGGTTTACTCCTAGAAGCGAGAGCCCCTCATCAAAGTGAGTATTCAAGTATTCCTCTGGTTTAACCATGAGGAGGCGCAAGTCATTAATAATATTGAGACATTGACGCTTCACTGGGGTGGGTTGAAGGGTGTAACGGGTCAACGAGCGGTGCCCACCCCCTCTCGTTGGCCCTTTTTATTTTGCCCATCCACCCATAATTTTCTGCCGAAAATTTGGTCGGACCCGCCTCAGTGCCGTCGCACTTTTGGCCTTGCAAATTGCCACAGGCAATTTTCACCCCCGGAGGCTCTTTTTATGGGCATGGTACTTGTATTTATAATAATATTATAGTATAATAAGAAGTTCACAAGGGTGGAGATGCAATGACAAACTACAATGTTTTAGACGTACTGAGTAACGGGAGACAAGAGGCGGAGACTGTAGTACAAGCAGAACGCGCTGTTATCGCTCAAGATGCGAGTAGGCTAAGCGCGAGGGATCGCTTAGCTTATTTTAAGCGTGTGGCTTGTTCTGTTGGAAGTTTGGCGCAACTCCTTGCTGGTCAAAGTGACGAAAACGGGTATCTTGCTTCCCCTGGCCTAGGAACGTATCGTATCGAAGTTGAGCAAGCGCGAGGGATTGGTAAATCTGGGACTACGTCTGCAAGGTGGGGAGGGCTTGCAAGTATGCATACTCACGTAACGCTGGAGCGTACTACTGGCGGCAGCGAGACAACAACAGCAAATTCTTGGGCGGATAGATTGGTCTCTGTAAGGACGGCACCGCAGCTATCAGCTTTCGGCTATAGCCAGAATGAAGCGCCTGACATGAGGAGTAGACCAGGCGACGAGAAGCTGACGCGCGAGCTGGTGGATATTATAGAAGCCGAACGTTTTCTGGCTGCACTTGCCCTTGAAGTCGTGGGCGTGGACGCTATATTGCAGAGTGTCGAGAGAGACTAGACAATAAACGAACGGGTTTCGGCAGCAAGCTGTCCTTTATTGTAGATAAACTCGGTTAGCAAGCTATTTGTCTCGCGCAGCAAGGCCGGAAAATGCTTTTCGTTATCTGGAGAAAACCGGGCGAGTACAAAATCGGCGCTATCCATTTGTTCAGGCTGCTTCGGGCCGATGCCTATGCGCAGGCGTACGTACTCCTCACCAATTGAATTACTAATAGATTCGATGCCGTTATGTCCGGCGCTGCTTCCGCCCATGCGGCTGCGTATCTGGCCAAACTCTATATCCAGCTCGTCGTGTACCACTAAGGTATTGGCGGCCGCCACTTTATAAAAGTGCTGTATAAGCTGAACGGCTTCCCCACTCTTGTTCATATATGTTAAGGGTTTGGCGAGTATGATGCGGTGCTCGCCCAGCGTGTGGGTCGTGTATACGCATTTAAAATCGTTTTTTTCGATCCACGAAGGAAAGTCTTGTTTCTGGGCAAAATAATCGAGAGCGACAAAGCCGATATTGTGGCGCGTTCCTTCATATTTTTTACCTGGATTGCCCAGACCAATTATGAGCAAAGGCGGGTTAAGCCCCAGGCTGTACATGGGAAGTGTGCTGCTGATGGGGGGCTGCTTTTTTTGAAATAAAGCCATGTTGGTTTATTATATGCTAAATAGTACAAATAGGATCAATTTAATGACCAAGCCGAGTGATTATTGCAGGGAAATGTGTCCGTTTTACACTGTTCAGCAGGACGGTCCGCTGCCAAAAGGCAACGGGTATTGTGCCCGCAGAGTATCTGAAACTGTATACGATTTTAGCACTACACACCTCCGTGCGGCATCATCGAATCCTATACTGCACGGCTTAGGGCGAGCTGTTGGCAGGGTTATAGGTCGTAAGTATAGTTCTCGCAAGGATAGTTTGGAGCAATCCAGGGCCCTGGCCCGGACAGGGCACGAGTTTTCCCAGCGAGCAAATGCATGCGCAGAGCGGCTGCTGGCCGCCGAAGAGCCGTGTTTAGCTGAGTCAGCTATTCCGTCTCAGACCGAGATAATAGAAGTTTATGCTGGACAGCTGGCGACTGAGAGAAGAGAGTACGCATTAGAACAGGCCGCTACCGTGGCTAGCTAGTCTTTTGTAGGTGAACGGCCGTGTCTGTGGGTTTCGTGTTTTTCGATAAACCAGAATTGGACAGGAGTGCCCTCAAAACCGTAGATACGACGCATCTCGCGCTCCATGTAGCGCTTGTAGCTCCAGTGCAGAAATTTTGTGTGTGCACCGAATACTTTGAAACTTGGTATGGCGTTGTCGTCTTCCTGGACAATGTAATTTAGCTTGGGGTTGCGATTCTTGAGCCCGGCTGGAGGGTGCCGGTCGACAACTTGGCGGAGCCAGCGGTTTAGCTCGGTAGTCTTGATGCGCTTTGTCCTTTTTTCTACAATTTCCATAACAAGATCGAATAGCTTTGTGACGTTTTGGCCCGTAATAGAGCTGGTAAAAACAAGTGGCGCCCACGGCACAAAGGCGTAGTCATGAGCGATGCGGGGGGCGAGTGCGTCCCGTGTGAAGGCGTCCTTTTCTTCTACAGCGTCCCATTTGCTTACGACGAGGACCAGTCCCTTGCCCGCCTCTTTAATAAGACCTGCAATTTTTTGATCCAGCTGGACATGCAGTTCGTTGGCGTCGAGCAGCAGCAAACACACATCAGCCTGCTCGATGGCGGCTAGCGAGCGTATAACACTGAACTTTTCTATACCAGTTTCTATCTTGCCGCTACGCCGTATGCCGGCGGTGTCTAGTAGCTCGATCTCGCGCTCGTGGTAGCGGACAACAGTGCGGTTGATATCGCGCGTAGTGCCAGCACGATCTGCTACGATAGCTTGCTGTTTCTTGGCCAGTGCGTTGAAAATGGCTGACTTGCCTACATTTGGGCGGCCCAAAATGGCCAGACGAACTCGGTCGTCGTCTTCCCGGATGCTGGCTTTTGGCAGAATGCCCGCCAGATACTCAAGTAGGTCCTCTATGCCCCTAGCCTGGGTGACACTTGTCGTAAAGATGGGCTTGATGCCAAGCTTTGGCAGGTGGTCAAGTTTTTGGCCGTGCGCCTTATCTGCTTTGTTGGCTATTAATATAACGGGTTTTTTACTTTTTAGAGCCGTTTTAGCAACTCGCCGGTCTTCCTCGGTGATTTGCACGGGGGCTTCGATCATTACCAGGATCACGTCGGCCGAGTCTGCCGCCTGAGTGATCTGCTCCTGGATGGTAAATTCAAAGTCGTCTTCCGGATCTTTGATGCCGGCTGTGTCGACGATCCAAAAATTCTGCTGCCCCTTCGGACCTGCGACGGTAGCTTTGGCCATAATGCTGTCGCGAGTTGTCCCTGCCTCGCGGGCTACAATATTTTCGCGCCTCTCAAGCACGGCGTTAAATAGGCTGGACTTGCCGACATTGGCGCGCCCAACAATGGCTACAATAGGAACTTTTGACTTACTCATTCACTCTAGTATACCTCTGTTGAGCTACATTGACAAGAGTAGTGTTTTAAATTATAATTTATAAATTATGTCTGAAGTAATAGGAGCTGATGTTTTTGCGCAGCGTGTCGGCAAAGGCGGCGGTACCGTGAATGCTAACCAGCACCTGCTGGATCCTATTTTGCATGCTCAAAACGCGGAAGGGGCTCCCCTCTACCGCGTTTTTATTCTCTCTGCCGTCGGGAAGGCCTACAAGGGTGATACTAAGTCCACGGATGACCTGTATGGCATAGCTGACTCTATCCTTAACCATGGGTACGACCACGAGCTTGAAGCGCAGGTGCTGGAGCGCTACGGGAATGCTTTCGTGGATCTGGGCAGTACAGCTGTAGCGAGACATCAGCAGGATTTTAGAAAATCTCTACGTTACTTCAGGGATCATCCCGCAAGAGTTCGCCGAACGCATGGCCGTGACGTCGTCGCTAGTCTAGGTGAAGAGTTTAGTACGATATTTGCCGCAGACTTGCATGGTTTACCACGTGCAGCAACAGGCGTTCGCTTTGGCTGGAATGACTTTAGCCCTTTGAGTACAAGACGAAGTATCTTGGAGCAGGACGGAACGTTGCCACGTAATCGGACCGTACTTATTCCTGGCTGGCTTGGATACAACGCACTCGGAAATATAAGGACATTATCCAGAGGCGGATCCGACACCGCAGCACTAAAATATGCAGAAACGTTGGGTCTGGACTGTGATATATATAGCGATACTGACGGAATCTGCAGCGCCGATCCAAAACTTGTAGACGGCGTGTATAACATTGCAGCCTTAACGTACGAAGAAGTATTTGAAGGCGCGTATGGCGGTAATGGCAACTTAGTTGGACTCGAATATATTGCCGACTCGAATGTGACTGTTCGTCTAAAAAATGCCGCCCGGCCATTACACCCGGGAACCCGTGTGGAGCCCACTCGCCAGCCTGCTGAGGGCGAACACGCTATCTCGGTGAGCGGCCGCAAGGATCTGGTGCAGATAAATATACGTGACACGGGCATGGTTAATAGAAGCGGTTACGCCCAGAGACGCTTGCGGATGCTTGCAAGGCTAGGCATATCATTTCGGCATCTTCCCTCGAGTGAAGACTCATTCTCTTTTACTCTTGATCAGTCAACTGACCCAGACAAACTTAGCAGATTTGCCGAAGCCGCAACCCGGAGGCTTATTAGTAGAAATGGTAGTGTCGGCGAACCGACACCCCGAGGCGTAGTTTATGTTGTCGGCGAAGGCTTACGCGACGAAATGAATCAAACAGATGTATCGGCAGAAGTTATGGCTATCGCCCGTGCGCTTCGGATACCCGCCGAACTAGTTGCAAATGCAGGTGCACCGAGTGTAGCTATTTTGATGGCGCCGGAAAATGTTGACACTATGATTGAGCGCATTCACGCGGACGTCGTACGCGGACAGGCCGAAGCTGCTTACTTATAAAATCTTAAACTCACCCATGGCCACGGTCTCAACAGAGTAAGGGCCAAAGTGGGTTCGGTGCAGCCTGGTGACGTTGTAGCCTAAAAAAGCGAATGTCCGGCGGATCTGGCGGTTGCGGCCTTGCTGCATGGTTACTTTCCATTTGAGCCCGGGATTATCCAAACGCTCCAGTTTGAGTTTGCTAATGCCGTCATCTAACTTTACTCCCTTTTGAGAGATAATTGACCTGTCGCTATCGGCCAGCGGTTTGTTAAGGGTGATATCGTAAATTTTTGTTTTCGTATAGCGTGGATGGGTCAGCTGGTTGGCGAGATAGCCGTCGTTTGTGAGTAGCAGCAGGCCGGATGACTCTTTGTCTAACCGGCCCACTGGCTTGAGGTGGTGCAAGTTAGGTGGCAGTAGATCATAAACCGTTGCGCTGCCCTGCCCCTGCCTTGAACACACGTAGTTGCGTGGTTTGTTGAGCATAACAGTTGTTGCTTCTGGAATTTCGATTTGCTTGCCGTCGAGTGTCACTACGTAGTCATCTTTAACTATTTGGCCAGTTTCTGCGGAATGCCCGCTAATCGAGACGCGGTGTTCTTGGATGGCTGTATCGGCTGCACGTCTAGACATGCCGGTAGCTGCAGCTACGAATTTATTGATGCGCATAGCTTTTACTATAAGGCTATTTTGCTATGATCGTCGTGATCTTGCTTGGGTGCAGGCTGCGGGACAGTCTGGTTAGGTGTGGCGACTGCTCCAGGAGAAGTCGCTTGCGGCGGTGCAGGCAGTGAGCCTGCGGCTTGGCCGTCCGGTGAGATGACTGATGTTGCCGTGGGATTTATTACGGCTGCTTTGGCTTCTTCGGCCGCGAGTAATGCATTTAGGTCGGGTCCGTCCTGAGGCTTGTGTATTGGGCGTATGACTTTCTTCTTGGGTTTGTCGTCTAGTGGATTTGTTGGGTCGACCTCAGAAGACTCTTGCTCTTGGGGGGCTTCTTCCTCAGGAGGCTCGATAACTACCGGTTCTTTTAGCTCGTCTGGTCTGGGCGGCTCTGTAGCGAGAGCACGCGGCGTAATAAGCCCGGGCTGTGCAACGCCGTTCATAATAGTCGGGGCTGCGCTTGAGGGACCATCATTTCTGTTGGCAGTTTCAGTAGTGCTTAGTACTTCTTCTGCCGCCAGCGCCTCTGTCAGGTTAGGGCCTACGAAATCGTCGTGGTGTTCTTCGTCAGGGTCTGGTGCTGCCGGCGTAGCTGGCGCGGGCACTTCCTGAGGTGCAGGTGGAGCAGCTTCTGAGGGCGGTGCCGGCAGGACAACCTCGAGCGGAGCAGGTTGTAAGTTAGGTGCAGTGGCAGGAGGTTGCTGCGCGGGAGCAGTAGATTCTTCTGGAGTGCTGCCGGAAGCGGCATCGGAGGGTGCGGCAGTGGGAGTAGCGGCCGGAACTGCCGGTGCGGATGTCTCGGCCGTAGCATCGGCAACTATAGGTGAATCGGTGGCCACAGGAGGCTCGCTAGGCGTAGTTGCTGTCGCCGGCTCCTGAGCTGGCTCCGAAGATGGCTGGTCTGAGGGAGGTGCCGGCGCTGTCGGAGGCGCAGTTGCAGGACCGCTGCTAGCAGGAGGTTCTGCAACCGTAGAAGGTAAAACTACCGGCGGGACACCGCCAGATACTGGGTCTGTCGCTGCTGCGGTGGGTTCTGCGGTTGGTGCTGGCGGAGGCGGCGCAGATGCGGGCTGATCCGTACTGGGCGCTGTAGGTGCAGCGGGTGCTGGTGCTGGTGTAACTTGTGCTGGCGGTGACTGCGCAGGTGGCTCTGGGGCTATTGGTGCTGGCGGCATAACTGGCGAAGGTGCTGGAGTAGGAGTCGGGGCGCTAGTGGGTACCGGCGAGGTGTCCTGCAAGTTAGCATCCTCGTTGCCTTCTAGCACGTCTTTAACGACTCTTGCAACGTCTTCGAGGGTAACCTGTGACTTTACGAGATAGCGGTCGGCGCCAAGTTTATCAGCGCGGGACTTGTCTTCAGCCTGAGAAAGCGCGGTCATCATGATGACTTTCGTGTCGCGGGTCTCCGGAGCGTTACGCAGAATGTCCAGCATGTCGAAACCGCTGATACGAGGCATCATAACGTCGGAGATAATGAGATCGGGTTTTTCTTTGACAGCCATCGCCAGCGCTTCTTCCCCGTCTTTGGCAGCAACTATTTCGTGCCCTTCGGCTGCTAGTCTGGCACCGTAAATCTCGCGGAGATTATTGTCGTCTTCGACTAACATTATTTTGGCCATACGTGTGTTCTCGTTTTCCTTGGTCTGTTTAGTGTAGTTATTTTAGGTTATTGTATCATGTTTATGCTTAAGATTATTATAGCACTGCAGGAGTTATGTCGGTCTTTTCGTTGGCAATCATTTGGGTGGCCCTGGAGGTTGATAGTCGAGGCAAGTTAATGTAGAAGATGCTACCTTCTCCCAGCGTGCTTTCAGCCCAGATGGTGCCGTTATACAGCTCGACAATTTTACGGCAGATAAACAGGCCAAGCCCGGTACCGCCGATGGCCCGTGTGGCGCTGTTGTCGACGCGGTAAAACTTTTGGAAGAGATGGGGAACGTCTTCTGCTGGAATCCCTGGCCCGGTATCGCTGATCCTGATCTGTATGACTTCTTCGTTGCCAGTAATGCCGAGCGACACCTTCCCTTGCTCGGTGTATTTTACGGCGTTGTCAAACACATTAGTAATGACTTCCCGGACGCGGTCTGGGTCGATTAGGCAAAAGTACAGCGGCTGGATAGTCCGGGTAGTGCTGCTGCTGGCATCTATAGTGCCTGTCTCGGTGCCTGTAACGTGAGAGTTGATTATGAACTCTACTTCCAGTCCCTTTTTCTGGGCGCCAAAACGCAGATCTTCGGCGAGCTGTTCTATAAATGCGCTCATTTCTGTAACAACCGGGTGGCTGGTCAGGCGGCCGTCTTCGGCCTTGGCGCTTGTTAGAAGATCCTGGAATAGTTTGCCCAAATGCTGAGTGCTTAGATGGGCTTTTTCTAGGTATTCCCGGGCTTTGGCGTCAATTTTGCTGACGTGGTCGTTGAGGGCGAGCGCCAAGTATCCCTCGATAGCTGCTACTGGGGTGCGCATTTCGTGGCTGGCAGTGCTGATGAAGTCTGCCCTCCTCTGAGCCTCGCTTTTCTCCTGGCTGACGTCACGGAAGACGGCTACAGCGCCGACCAGTTCATTATTTTTGGGGATAATAACTGGCGATATAACCAGTGATATATAAAGTTTTTTAGTACCGCGACTCAGTAGCATGATCGTCTCTGTTATGTGCTCGCGGTTATTCAATACCTTACTAAAGGGGTGTTCTTCATCTGTTACCGCAATGTTTGAGTTGTCATCTTTTAGCAGTCTTAGCACGGCGCGGCAATCGAGACCTATGGCCTCCTCGCTTGGCCACTCGGTCATGGCGCCAGCGGCTTTGTTCATGATGTTAATCGTACCGTTTG
>Ga0315912_10000644_pt1 | contig 57235 bp, 49 predicted proteins | sample VfabasoilMG_FD_204469 | JGI IMG/M metagenome (GOLD analysis project Ga0315912, IMG submission 204469) | Garden soil microbial communities collected in Santa Monica, California, United States - V. faba soil | ecosystem: Environmental > Terrestrial > Soil > Garden | place: USA: California...
CGAAAGGCCCCATGAAGAGGAAACGAGCCTGAAGGCGAGCGTTTGGGGTGTGCGCAGGCAGCTTTGCTGCCGGAGCGAGGGGCCTTTTCGAAAGGCCCCTTGAAGACTAATTCGGCTTTTTGGGCACCGGCAGGGTGGCGAGGACCTCTTTGAACTGAGGGTGATCCGGCATGATCTGCAACGCGGCTTGGCAGACCTGGCGGGCCTCGTCGAACAAGTTGGCGTCGCGCATGCAAACGGCCAGGTTGAGGACCGGCTCGACATCTCTCGGATTGAGAGCCACGACGGCACGCAGGTGCTCCACGGCATCCCGTGGGCGGCCTTGCTTCCGCAGAATCGCTGCGATGAGATTGCGGATCTCGGGGTCGTTCGGCCGCAAGCGCACGGCGTTCATGAGATGGCCGAGCGCGGCAGCGTCACCTTCGGATTCACGGACCGCCAAAGCCAACATCAGGTGCGGCTGCCAAAACCGCTCGTCGCGAGCAATGATCTCGCGCAAGAACACGGCCGCCTGTTTGGTATCCGCGGCTCCACCGGAACGCACCTGTTCGATCGCGGCATCGTAGCGTTCGTCGAAGTTGTCGACGTCGAGCGTCAACAGCCCACGGCGTGCAAACGCGTCGTCATCGAGGGTTCGGCGAGGCGTCTTGAGAATGGCCTCGAGCGATTCACGTGCACGGGCCGGGTCGTCCCCATCCAGGTACATGGTGGCGACGTAGCGAAGTACCGTGGCACTTTGCGGGTAGTTCTCCGCGGCTTTGAGCAGGAGCGTCGTCGCCCGCTCTTCGCCCTCGTCCTCGTGCAGGTCGAGCAGCATGTCGAGCGTGCTCTTGGCGATGGCTTTTTCATCGACGGCGCGGGTCAACAATGCGATCGCTTCTTCGCGATCCTCACCACCTTGTTCCGTGCCCTCTTCAGCGCGATCCCACAGCACGTTCGCCAGATCGCCGAAAGCGCTAGCTACGGGACCTTCGTCGATGGCGCGGCGGAGGAACGGTTCGGCCTCGTCGAACTTGTCGTCCTCGATCATGAGGGAGCCGATCCTGGCCATGAGCTTCGGCGATTCACTGCCGCGCTCGGCCGAGAATTGGGCGACCTTCATGGCGTTGGCCTTGTCGCCTGCGGCGCGCAAGGTGTCGATGAAGTGAGTGGAAATCGCCTCATCCGTGGGCTGGATGTTGAAGGCTTGATTGAAGGCTTGGACCGAGGACGCGACGTCGCCCAGCCGGCGAAACAGCATCGCGAGGTGATGGAACGCTCGGGCATCGCTCTTGCGTTTGGAGGCGGCCACGGACAGGGCCTGCAACGCCAAAGGAATCGCGCTCTGGTCGGTCGGATTCTGTACGAGGATGTCGACCATCATGTGCAGACCCTGCATGGCGACATCCATTTTGGGGTCGCGGTTGATCGCATCGACGAATGGGCCGAGGAGTTGGTCGGCGGTCGTCGGTACGCATCGACCCTGCAGCGCACTCAGGTTGCCGAGACCCACCATGAATGAGGCGAATGCCTGCGTGTTGTCGGTGCCAAACGCCTCTTGCCATGTCGTCGCTTCGACTTTGGCGGAGAAGCGCTCACCGAGATCCACCAACACCTCGTGGACTTTGGCGGGCAGTGATTCGGTCTTCGAAACCCAGGAATACTTGTGCAGGTCCTTGAGTCCGTCGGCCGCAAGCTCGACCAGACGAGCCGTGACTGCGATCTCGGTCTCGGTCACGCGCATGTCGGGGATGAGGGCGAACTTCGCGTTGGCGAACTTGCTGATGCCTTCTTGGGCGCGCGCATCGGTCCAGGGTTCGCGGAACACCATGAGGGCCGGAACTTTGCGACCGCCTTGGTCAGCGATCGCGGTGAACACGGGGGCGGCCGAACTCGCGCCCCGGGTCGCGAGCTCTTGCGCCCACCAACGTTGCACGCCCATCGCGAGCGGTGCCCCGCGGCCCTCATTGGTGCAGGCGATCGGAAGCACCACGAACTCGATCGCGGCCGCGGCCTTCTGGACAACTTCGGGGTCTGCGTCGTCGTCGTCTTCGAGCTCGTCGTCTTCGCTTTCGCTGACTGGTGCAGCGCTCTCGTCGAACTCGTCGAGTTGGCCTTCGGTTTGATCGTCGCCTGGCATGGGGCGGCCAGCCTGCCGCATGCGGCTAGGCCACGCAAGGCGACCCCGGCCCCAAACGCTTGACTGGGACCAAGGTCATTTGGCCGTGCGGAGGGCGATGAATTGGGTTCGCGCGAGGGGCGCGCTATAGGTCCGCGAGCAGTGCCGCGTAGGCGTCCGCATCCATCAACGATTCGAGCTGACCCGCGTGGCTCGGCCGGATTCGAATCATCCAACCGTCACCATAGGGATCATCGTTGATCGTCTCGGGATTGTCTTCGAGCTCTTCGTTGCGCTCAGTGACTTCACCATCGACGGGCGTGTACAGCTCGGACACGGCTTTGACCGAATCGACATCGCCAAACGCCTCGCCTGCGGTCACATGAGTTCCGATCTCGGGAAGCGTGACGAGCGTGATGTCACCGAGTTGCTCGACTGCATGGTGCGTGATCCCAATGATCACGACGTCGCCATCCAGTCGAGCCCACTCATGTTGCTTGGTGTATCGGCGATCGGTCGGGATGGTCTGCGTCATGCTGGGTCCTGTCGTCGATAGAATGGGCCGTTGACTTGCTTGGCGATCAGTTCCTTGCCGCGCTGCAGCAAGCGAAGTGGCTCCTCGAGTTTCGCCATCGACACGGGAACGTACGCCATCCCGATGGCGCCGCCAACGGTCGGGCCGGGCCCACCGCTGGTCACCCGGCCCACCACGGCGCCTTCCTCGTCGATCACATCGGCGCCCGCACGAGCGATCCCGCGGCTGCTGACCCGGAAGCCAACGAGCTTGCGGGTCAGCCCATGCTGGACCACTCGCCGAAGGGCTTCGCGACCCACGAAATCGCCCTTTTCGAGCTTGACGGTCCACCCCAGGCCTGCCTCATAAGGGTTCGTGGTGGCGTCGATGTCATTGCCGTACAGGGTCAATCGCGCCTCCATGCGTAGAGTGTCGCGGGCTCCGAGTCCGACGGGGCGAGCGCCGGCGGCGGTGATCGCCTGCCATACGGAGAGAGAGTCGGCAGCGGGAACGAACAGCTCGAAGCTGTCCTCACCCGTGTAGCCCGTTCGAGCCGCCAGGACGGGTACCCCCGACATTGCGACTTGCCGCGACATGAACCCTGGCACGTCGCGAAGCGGTGCATCGGACAAGCTTTCGAGCAACGTGCAAGCCTTGGGTCCAGCGACGGCGAGGAGGGAGAACTCGCCGGAGCGGTCCTGCAGCTGGCAGGTGGAGCCCACATGCTGGCGAAGGAAGGTCAGGTCCTTGTCGACGTTGCTCGCATTGACCACCACGCGGTAGTGGTCGTCCGCCAGCTTGTAGAGGATGCAGTCGTCGACGATGCCACCGTGGCTGTGGCACATCATCGTGTACTGCGCTCCGCCGATCTCGAGGCGCGACGCATCATTCGTGAAGACTCGTTGAATGGCTGTGAGGGCCTGGGCCCCGGTGAAATCGAGTCGACCCATGTGCGAGACATCGAAGATCCCCGCTCGCTTCCGGACCACCTCGTGCTCCACGAGGATTCCGTCGTACTGGAGCGGCATATCCCAGCCCGCGAACGGAACCATGCGAGCGCCGAGCTTGCGGTGGGTTTCGAAGAGTGGGGTTCGGCGCAGAGGCTGGCTCATGGGTGCCTTCGGAATATCGTTCACGCGGCGATCGACCGCAAGCGCGGACCCCGACGCTTGGGTGGATCGGGGAGGCCCTGGTAGAACGACTGAGAGGATGAGGCTGGAACAGACCAGGACAGGTGGGTCGGCCGCCGCGGCGATCGTGCGTGTGGGTGTCGCGCTCTCCACGTTCCTGTCCGCGGCCGCTTGTGATCGTCCGGACCGTTCGGTCAGTCCAATGCGAGAGGAGCGAACGGTGAAGACTGCCGTGCGGTCCTCGAGCGAAGGCGTGATCTTGCTCCCAGCGAAGAAGTCCGAGGTGGTCTACGAGCTGCGTCGGCTCAACGAGATCGCCCTCGCCCTCCGGGTCGCCGCGGCGAAATGTTTCGTGGCCCGAGCGATCGAAACGATGGAGCCCACGGGTGACCCCGACCAACCCTTTGCCGGGGTACCGGAAGGGCAAGCCAAGCTGAGAGCCCGAGTTTCCCCGGATGGTCAGGTGCTTCGCACCGAGTGGCTCGACGAGGGGTTTTCGGATCCCCGGATCCTGAGCTGCGTCGAGCGAGCCGTCCAGGTGCAGACGTTTCCCCCGCAGTCGACCAACATGAACCAATTCATCGACGTGGTGTATTGGGCGAGTCTCGGGATTCAACCAGACCTCGACGATCCTGCGGCGGTGGCGTTGCGACGACGTGAGGTCGCCGAGGTGGAAGATCGGGCGCGAGGCTGCCTCAAAGGGACCCTCGCAGCCGGCCACTATGTCGCGCGCGGGCTGAACCTGGTCGGGGCCGATGGCGTGTCCCTGGGCAGCCGGATCGACCAGAACCAATGGTCGGACGACACTCGTGCTTGCGTGGCCCGAGTGCTCCGTGACCTCCGTTTGCCACCGGCCGAGGACACCTTCGTGAGGCCGGTGACGTCGACGATGAATTTTGACGTCTCGAGTGACGGTACGGTCGCGGGGGGTGAGGGCGAGTGGCTTCGACTCGTGCGGTTGGAGGAAATGGCCGAGCGGGCTCAGAAGCGAGCCGAATTGCTCGATGATGAAGGGGAGGGTCCCCCCACGGACCCCTCCCCTCGCGCCGAAGCCCCTGCGCTCATCGAGGACGAGGACGAACGCGTCCCGACGACCGGGGTGCCTTCGACGATCGTCGATCCTGGGCAAGCCGGTTTGAAGCTCGAGTTGCTCGGGGGCCCGAGGACACCATGATCGTCCGAACCTCGCGAACGGACGACGTCTTGGCGGAGCCGATCCACGGCGCAGACGTCATCTCCCTTAGGCTGCGAGGACTTGCGTTGTTCGATCCGACGGAGCTTTCGGGATCCTCGGGATTTGGCTGGGTCGTGCGCGCGTTGGTGGCGGGCCCACTGACGTCGATCGGATTGCTCGCGTGTCTGGCCGCACTGGCCATGGGTGATGTGCTCGTCGCGAGCATGTCGGCCACGCTGACCGGGCTCATCATCCATGCGTTGCGCCACGACACACGATTCGCGATGGCGCTCGAGCAACTTCGCAGAGGCGAGCTGAAGGCTGCCGAAATGGGCCTTCGCATGGTCGCGATGGGCTCCGATCATCCCGAACCCCAGCGACAGCGAGCACGGGGATATCTCGTCGCGATCGCTTGGGCTCGAGGAGATCATCGCACCGCGTTCGAGTGGGTTCGCGCGCACAATGAGGGCGACGCTTTGCGTCACATGGATGGCGACGATCGATATGCTTCGGTTGCCACCGAGATCCAGTTGCTTGCGTTGCTCGGCCGACGGGAGGAGGCGGCTCGGGCTCTGCGCGCGTTGCCCTCGGCGCCGAGTGGGAAGAGCGGATGTCGTACGGAAGCGATGACGCGCCTGCTCGTCGCGTTTGCCGTGGACGATGCGCAAAGCGTCAAGGCCGATCTCGACGCATGGGCTGCGGAGCTCACGGGCGATGACGATCCTGGCCTCGTGACGGGGCTCGTCGCCTGGTGTCGGGATGCACTCGGTCGTCGCGAGGATGCTCATTGGCTCGTCGAGCGCGTGCGTCGACGAGCGGGAGCGGCCGCGTTCGTGCGAACTCACGTTCCCCGTCTATGGCAGTGGGTCGAGACCTTCGAAGGCGGAACTGGGCGGCACTACGGGTAGTCGGACCGTCGTGCTTCCCTCTGCTCCGTGCGTCGTCGCTCCTCGCTCGCGCGCCTGACGAACAGCGAACGATGTGGAGCACCGCTCGTCAGGAATCGGCAGGTGGTTCTTGACCGGATCTCGAGCGTGGCAGTGGCGCTTGGCCACTCGTGCTGGGATCGAACTTGATCGCCTCACCAGTACTGTAGGACTCGTTGGGATCGATTTCCGCGATGAGGGACGCGGCTTGGGTGTGTTCGAGGACTTCTTCGCGCTCGTGGCCGGCCGGGAGCAGCAGCGAAACGACGACCGAACCGGTGATGAGCCCCGCGACGACGCCGAGCGAAATGCCGATCGGGATCTCGATGGGATGGACGAACCCGAAGGTTCCCTCGGCCAAGATCATCTTCACCCCGATATAGGAGAGGACCAATCCAAGGCCGTATTTGAGGTACGCGAACTTATCGAGGACGTTCTGGAGCAGGAAGAACATCGCGCGCAAGCCCAACACGGCGCAGACGTTGCTCGTGAACACGATGAACGGATCACGACTGATCCCGAACACGGCCGGGATCGAATCCAATGCAAACACGACGTCCGAGGTTTCCACCATCAACAGGACGATGAAGAGTGGAGTCACCCGCAGTTTGCCGCGCTTGCGGATCCAGAATTGGTTGCCGTGATAGCGCCGAGTCAACGGGAGAAACCGTCGCGCGACGCGGTAGGCCCAGTTGCCCGAGGGATCGACTTCATCCTCGCCGGAGAACAGCAATCGGATCCCGGTCCACACCAGCAAGACCGCAAAGATGTAGAGCGTCCAACTGAACATCTCGATGAGCTTGATGCCCACCAAGATGAACGTGCCCCGTAGCACGAGGGCTCCCATGATGCCTGCGAACAGCACCCGGTGCATGACCTCCGGTCGGACGGCCATGTAGCGGAAGATGACGATGAAGACGAACAGGTTGTCGACGGAAAGCGACTTCTCGATCAAGTACGCGCTCAGGAACTCGAGTGCTGGCTCGGCGCCGAACTGCGTATAGAGAAATACGTTGAATCCGAGGCTGAGCAGCACCCAAAAGATGGACCAGCCCAGCGCCTCCGACGTGGTGACCGAGTGTTCGCGTCGGTGGAAAACGCCCAGATCGACTGCGAGCAAGGCAACGACCAAAAGCAAGAAGGCCGCCCAATAAATCGGCGACCCAACACTGCCCATGCCCATCAAAATCGTCGATTCCACCATGTATGAGACGCTATTGCAGTATGACAGGCTAGTCCTCGAGACGCTCGAGGGTCACATCTTTGACCTTGAGCTCGAGCTTCCGGGGCTTGGCTTCGTTGTGAAACGCGAGGTCGACGACTGTGCCGCTGAAGCTGACGTAGGTCCCGGTCGGTAGGCCGCGACCGATGTGCTCTGAGCTGAAGAGGCGATAGTCGATCGTGATCTCGTACAGGACGGGCTCGTCGACGGTTGCGTAGGCTTCGTAGGCTCCGAGCTGCGCATCGGCGGTTTGAGGCCCGAGCTGGACCACTCGTTGGAATCGAGCTTGTCCACGGAACCCTCCGACTTGTGCTTTGAGCCCTTCGACGAAGGCCTCTTGTTCGGAGATGGACATCCCGTTGAATCGTTCGAGGCTCGTGGTGCTGAGCGTCATCGCATCCGATTTGGGCTGCCATGACTTGGGCGCTTTGAGGAAATCTGCCGGCTGACTCTTGTCCGGTACACAAGCAAGACCTGTGGCCACCACTCCACTCAAGGAGACAGCGAGCGCAAAGGTGCGAACGGTGGCGCGCATGGCGGGAAACCTAACACGCAGAGGCTGCTTGTCCACCGCTTCGTCGAACCGTCTATGACGGGTTGAGGAGAGAGGTCGAAGGCAACCGATCCGCGAGTGACGCTCGGGCTGCGTCGGCGCGCGCAGCGGAGCGTTTGGGGGCCTCGAGTGTGACTCGCACCTGGTACTCCGGACGGCCGTCGGGGCGCGGATTCCAGCGCGGATACGAACCGATCGCCACATCGGGAAAATCAGCCGCAACGAGGTCGAGAAACGGTGCGAGTCGACTCTCTTCGAGATCCGTGTGCAACGTCGTCAGGTGCCAACCCTCACCGAGCGGAAGCTCGTCTTCCAGGGCTTCGAGCTCGTCGATCTTGGTGCGGAGAAGCCAGGGGACGCCGGGTAGCATGTAGACGCGTACCGCCGGGCGATCGAGGTCCAGGCGGAGCACGGGCCAACCTTCATCGGCGCGGAGCTGCGTTCCCTCCGGGATATCTGCCATGCGGAGCGCGTCATTCGTGATCTCGGGTCCATAGTGACGTCGAAGGAGCGCTTCCATCCTCGCGTTGCGACTCAGTGGGACACCCGCGGCTTTGGCCACCGCATCGAGAGTGACGTCATCGTGGGTTGGCCCAACGCCTCCGGTCGTGAACAAGAGGTCGGCATCCCTGCCCAACCTCAGCAGTGCTTCGACGATTTCGGCTTGCCGGTCGCCGACGATCGCGAGTTGAAGTAGGCGGATCCCGCGACGTCGGAGCATCTGGGCGAGAAAAAAGCCGTTCTCATCGCGCACTTTCCCCGTCAGGAGTTCGTCGCCGATGAGAAGGACCGCGGCCGTCGCGGGCTCCGTCGGCGCGGCAACAGGTCGCCCCGTCAGCTCGACAGCCACGTGCGGACTCCTCAGTTCCGCAGGGGCGTGAGACCCAGTCAGTTCCGCAGGGGCGTGAGACCCAGTCAGCTCCGCAGGGGCGTGAGACCCAGTCAGCTCCGCAGGGGCGTGAGACCCAGTCAGCTCCGCAGGGGCGTGAGACCCAGTCAGCTCCGCAGGGGCGTGAAGCCTGGGCTGACGAGGCGGATCCTCTGACGGACGCGACACGAGAGTGCGGAGGCTAGCACTCCTCGGATGCCGCGTCGCGTTGGCATGACGGCCGTTCGGCCCCCCCGTTGCGTGAGGCCTTGACCGAAGCATCAGAGCGACGTAGGAACCGCACCCAGTGCTCGATTCCAAACGATCTCTGGATGGTGAAGCCGTGCTCGCCCTCTCCGATGGGCGCGTTTTTCGGGGCCGTGGGTTCGGAGCCCGAGCAACGGTTGTCGGCGAGGTGGTGTTCAACACATCGATGACCGGCTACCAGGAGATCGTCACCGACCCTTCGTATATGGGTCAGCTCGTATGTCTGACCGTGAGCGAGGTCGGCAACGTCGGATGTAATCCGGAAGATGTCGAGTCCGCGACAGCTGGTGCCGAGGCGTTGATCGTTCGGAGCCTTTCGCCCGTCGTTTCCAATTGGAGAGCGACGGTTGATCTCTCGACCTACCTCGCATCGCGTGGCATGCCCGGAATCTCCGATATCGATACGCGAGCGCTGACCCGCCATCTGCGAACGCGAGGGACGGTCATGGGCGCGCTCTCGACCGAAGGGATCGCCGCTGAGCAATTGATCGAGCGTGCCGCGTCCGCGCCGACGATGGAGGGCATGGCCCTCGCCCATGGGGTGAGCACGGTGCAACCCTACGCTTGGGATCAGTCTTCTTGGGGGCGAGAAGGCCTCGCCCTACGTTATCACGTCGTCGTCTACGACTTCGGGATCAAGCTCAACATTCTCAAGCGACTGCGCGACGTTGGCATTCGCACGACAGTCGTTCCGAGCCGGACTTCGGTCGATGAAGTGCTCGCGCTCGCGCCCGACGGGGTGTGTTTGAGCAACGGGCCCGGCGACCCAGCTGCCCTCCCGGATGTCATCGAGCGGATCGCATCGTTGCTCGAGCGGGCGCCGCAGTTACCCGTCTTCGGCATCTGCCTGGGACACCAGCTGCTTTGTCTCGCGCTTGGAGGCACGACCTTCAAAATGAAGTTCGGACATCACGGGGGAAACCATCCGGTCCGGCGTGATTCGGGGGCGGTCGAGATCACGGCGCAGAACCACGGGTTTGCAGCATTGCTCGAGTCCCTCGACCAACGCGTCGAGCTCACGCACGTCAATTTGTTCGACGGCACCGTGGCGGGGTTGCGGCTTCGTGATCGGCCGGTGTTCTGCGTGCAGTACCACCCGGAAGCCTCGCCGGGACCGCATGACGCCGGGCACATGTTCTCGACCTTTGCCGACCTCATCGCCGAGTCGAAACGAGCGTGAACCCCGGACACGGCGACGCCCTCGACGGGATCGCGACGCGCGTGTTCGACCACGAAACCGGGCGCCGCCGAATCGCCCCGTTGTTGCGCCGCTTCGATGCCGTCATGGGATCGGTGCTCGCGGACGATCCCGGGGGAGAGGGATGGTTGACCGCGAGGCTCGACTGGGCCCTCTGCGATGCGCCAGTGATGGACCCTGGAATGGGCGGCAGTATGGCCGACACATGGCTACGTCGTGTGCTTGCGGGCGAAGTGCCCGAGGTCACCCTCGAACCCGGTTGGGATCGCCTCGCTGCACATCACGTCGGAATTTTCGAGGTCTGGCCTCACCCGCGGGGTGCGTTTCTCCGCGATGTTTTGCGCGGCTTGAGTTTGCCACTCAACGAACCATCAGGCCTCCAACCCGATCGTTCTGGGCCGGCCGGGCTCTGGGACGTACGAGTGGTCTTGGAAGGGGGAGCGGCCACGTTGTGCCGCCCTCCGCTCGATGTGCCGTTGCGGGTGTTGCCGCTCCTGCGTGAGGCGATGCGGCAACGTTTCACGGTCGGGCGGAAACCTCTCGACTTACTCGAGGTCCGGCGCGCGTGGTTGCAGTGCTACCGGCAACCGCGGCTTTCACCGCGGCTCGCGTTTGCGCGCCTTCTCCCTCCTGGTCCCCAGGCCCCGACCGTGCGATGGTGGAACCCCGATGTGAGACGGCCATGACGAGGCCAACCGAGGATATGTCTTCACACCCCACCGAGGCTGGCGTGGCTTCGGGAGTGGCTTCGGGAGTGGCTTCGCGTCTCGCTCCGGCCGGCGGTCTCGCCCGCCCCGCAGGAGCCGAGGGCAAAGGGGGGCAGAGGGTGGCGGTCCTCGGAGCGGGGAGTTGGGGGACCGCGTTGGCCCTGCACCTGGCGCGTCGTGGAGACGGCATCACCCTTTGGTCGCGTGACCCCGATCACGCCGAAGCGATGCTTCGTTCGAAACGAAATCCGAAGTACCTCTCGGATTTCGAATTTCCAGACCTCGTCAAACCGACGAGTGACCTCGATGAAGCCCTGGCCGACGCTCGCCTCGTCGTGTGCACGATTCCGTCTCAAGGTCTGCGGTCGACCCTTCGCAACGTCGCGACGTGGTACGCCGAACACCCGACGAGCCCCGTGCCGATGGTGCTCATCGCTGCCAAGGGGCTCGAGGTCGACACGCTCGCGAGCTTGCACGACGTGGCGACGAGCGAGTGGCCCGCGGAGCGAGATCACGTGGCTGTACTCGGCGGTCCGAGTTTTGCCGCCGAAGTGGCCGAAGGCCTTCCGACGACGGTCGTCGTGGCAGCCCGTGAACCAGACGTTCGCATCGCGATCCAGGAGCGGTTGTCCGATCACGGATTGCGTGCCTACGTGACCGACGACGTCATCGGAGTCGAGTTGGGCGGGGCCTTGAAGAATGTCATCGCTCTCGCGGCCGGCATCGGGGATGGTGCGGGTCTGGGCCAGAACGCTCGCGCGGGTCTCATCACGCGCGGACTTGCCGAGATGAGCCGTTTGGCGGTGGCCCTTGGGGCAAACCCGGCAACGCTTTCGGGTCTTGCAGGGCTGGGAGACCTCGTCCTCACCTGCACGGGGGGTCTCTCTCGCAACCGTCGGGTGGGAATCGCGCTTGGCCAAGGTGAGCGGCTCGATCAGATCCTGGGCCAGATGGGCATGGTTGCAGAGGGGGTCTTCACCACCAAGGCGGCACATCAGCTCGCCAAGCGGGAACGGGTCGACATGCCCATCGTCGGAGTGATGCATGCCATTTTGTATGAAGGCCTGAGCGTTCCCGTCGCGGTCGATGCCTTGATGGGCCGCCGCCTTCGGGCCGAGCGAGAATAACGGTTCGATCCTAGGGGTGGCGTCCCGCCCATTCACGCGGATTTTCGCTCAGCCGGGCGCATGAGTTGGCGTACACTCAGCCGCGAAGCGACCACCCGCAACGATGCACAACGGCACGCTCGAAGCCTGGAAAAAGATCTCTGCGTTCGAGGTCTTTGGCGATTACGTCCCGATGAGTGGTTTCCGGCTGGTCATCAAGGTCGGAGCGCGCCACGAAGCCTTGGAGGCGATCCTCGAGTCGCGCGCACGGCAAACGGAGCCTCTGGATCCCCACTTGGCCCGTTGGGTCATGCGGGCCGGACTGGGCCTCAGTCGGTCGGGGCTGGCGAGCTTCGTCTATGCCACCTCCTATGATGCGGTCGTGGTCATTCGCTCGGACCTCAAACCCGAGGCCGGGACGGCGATGAGGATTCATAGCGAGTTGTTGACGTTGTTCACCGCTCGACTTTCGTTGCTCACCGGACGAGAGCTTCCGGCCATCGCTCACATCTTCGAGTTTCCGGATGTCGCGGTCGTTCGCAAGGCCTTGGTTGCCCTCGTCGAAGACGTGGAGGAATCCACCCCTTTGCGAAGCTCGCAGTGGCTCGGTGCGCAGTTGCGCGGTCGAGGTCAAGCGTTTCACCCGTCCATGGTCGAGACCCTCGAGGAGCAAACGAGCCTGCTGCAAGCGAACGGGGTCGACATGGATTCGTTGCCCTCGTGGTGGTGGCGTGGCGTCGCCGCCCAGGTCGATGTCGACGGTCGCATTCAAGTGTTCGACGAGTTGCCGCAGGGGGAAGCCCTCGGTGCGCTCATTCCGGACTGACGGCCGAACGATCGAGAGGTCACGGTCGACCGCAATGTCATCGGATCGACCTGCTTTCTATGTGCACGTGCCTTTCTGCGCCCGCGCATGCCCGTATTGCGATTTCGATTTCGAGGTCGGCCGAGTGCCCGCGACGCAAGCGTATCTCGGTGGACTGGAACGGGAATGGGAACTCCGTGGTCTCGTCGGGGACTTTGCGACCGCCTACGTGGGCGGTGGGACCCCCTCGATGCTCGGTGCCCAAGGTTTGGATCGGCTGCTGTCGTGGATGGGCGCACGACTGGGCGATCGCCCGCTCGCGGAATGGACCGTCGAGCTCAATCCCGAGCATGTGGACGAGGGTCTGCTCGCGGTCCTCGTCGATCGGGGGGTCGATCGGGTTTCCCTCGGAGTCCAGACGTTTCAGGATCGCGGCCTCGCGCAACTCGGCCGCGTGCACGATGCGGATCGGGCGAAACATGCGGTACGCCTATGTGTGGAGCACGGGCTTCGCACCAGTGTCGATCTCATCGTGGGATGGCCCGGACAAACCACGGCCGAGCTCGACGACGATCTCTCCACCGCGACGCAATCGGGAGCCGAGCACCTCTCGGTTTACGCATTGACGATCGAACCGGACACCCCTTGGATCGCTCTCGTGCGTCGCGGCCTCCGGGTCCTTCCGGATCCCGATCGACAGGGCAACGTCCTCGAGCGAGCCGCGAACGTTCTCGAAGCGACGGGATGGACCCACTACGAGGTCGCGAGCTATGCACGGGGTGACGCCGTCGCACAGCACAATCTTGCCTACTGGACCTGGCGGAACTATGTCGGGTTGGGGCCTTCGGCCGCCTCGGCGTCCTTTCACGTCGACGGGAGTGTCCTTCGGCGGACCAACTCACGTGGCGTGGCGAACTGGCTCGAAGATCCGGGCGCGGGTCCAACGGAACGCCTGACGGGCCAAGCCGCAGCGGCAGAGGGTTTGTGGACCGGGCTGCGATATCTGGAAGGGATCGACGTGGCGTCATTCCTTGCGCGATTTCCGCAAGTCGATGGGAACTGGTTGGAGCAACGGGTTTCCGGGCAAGTTAAGGCCGGAAATCTCGAGTGGACCGGCGATTCGCGTGTATTGCGCGTAACGACGGGCCGGTGGCTGTGGCATGACACGATCGCCGCAGCCATTCTCTGAACACCTGCCTAACCACTGGGAGGGACCTGCTAGACTGACTTGCGTGGATGACCCCTCGTTGACCGAGCGGCAAGCGCGGATCCTTGCGGCGGTCTGTCGTGACTACATTGTGACAGGATGTGAGGTCTCTTCGGCCGGCTTGATTCGCACGCATGCGTTTCGCTGGTCGTCGGCCACGATCCGGGAGGAGCTCGCGGCCCTGGAACGCATGGGCCTCGTTCATCGCCCCCATCGCAGCTCGGGCCGACTGCCCACCCGCGATGGGTTGCGTCGCTACGTGGCTTTGCTTCCGGCATCGGGACCTCGTCCCGAGCTCGCCGCCGTCGTCGATCGTGGGCTGCGAGAAGTCGGGCAACATCTCGAGTCCGATCTCCGCGCGATGTCTTGTGTGTTGAGTGAGGTTGCAGGGTGCGTTGCCGTCTCCTTCATGGGGACGTCGCGAGGGGGCCAAATCGCGGACATCGAGGTCGTACCGCTCCTCGCTGGCCGGGCGCTCGTGGTGATGGTCATGGAAGATCGATCCACCGTGATGCATCCCGTCACCCTGGAACGACTGGCCGGGCGCGACGACGTTCGTGCAGAGTTCCAACGCTTGCAGGAGTGCCTTCGTGGGCTCTGCCGAGGTCGTACCCTCGAAGCCGCTCGTGCGGAGCTCCTTCGTCGACAAAGCGAGCGCGAAGCACAGTTCGACGCGGTCCTTGCCGAGGCCCTGAGCCTCGGCCTCACCTTGTGCGCCGGAGCATCGCTCGATCCCCTATGGATGCAGGTCGCCGGTCAGCCACAGCTCGCCCGCGGTCTACCGCAGATCCAGCACCTCGGCGACGTGCTCGGGCTACTCGAGGACGTCCATCGCCTTGCCGATGTGCTCTGCCAACTGCTGCCCGAGCGCGAGGAGTCGGGAGTCAGGGTGGCCGTTCACGTGGGCGTCGGAGGGCTGACGCAGTGGATGGACGGGCTGACGGTCGTTGGGTGTCGCGTGCCCGCGTTCCTTCCTGGCGCCGAGCGTCGAACGGGTGCGGTTGCGTTGCTCGGGTCCGATCGCATCGATTACGCGGCCGTGATTCCTCTGGTAGAATACGCTGCGCGCACGCTCGCGGTGCATGGAGGGGCCTGAACACGCCCGTTCAAGCGCATGCGTCAGGGGAATCGCCACTGGCGCCTCGCCCACGACGCCAAGTCCTGTGCGGGCCCGATCTCGGCAGGCCTGGTCAGGAAGCGCGACGCGACACCAACGACCACAGGGAACACGGAAGACCATGAGCGCAGACAAGGACCAGAAGGTCGACGCCAAAGACCAAGCGCTTGAGGCTGAGATCGATCGCACGATGGCCGAAGCCGAAGCCGCGGTCACCGCTTTGGAGAGCGATACCGACGCGACCCTCGACGACCGCGCCGAGGCTCGGAGCGAAGCCGCTCGCATCACGGAGCTCGAGGCCGAACTCGCATCCGCAAAGGACCGTTGGCTGCGAGCCGTGGCCGATCTCGAAAATTACAAAAAACGGGTGAAGCGCGAGAAGGAAGAAGACTATCGCCGCACCGTTCAGAAACTGGTGCCCGGCTTCTTGCCCGTGATGGACAACCTCGAGCGCGCGCTCGAGATCGCCGAACCTGCCGCGCGGACAGCCCCGCCCGAGCAAGCGAAAGCCATGGAACAGGTCGTCGCTGGCCTTCGGATCGTCGCGAGCGACTTCATGAACACCCTGACGAAAAATGGCATCGAGACGGTACCGAGCGTCGGCTTGCCGTTCGATCCTTCGCTCCACGATGCGTTGCAACAGGTCGATTCGCCTGATCACGCGCCAGGGATCGTGATTCGCGAATTCGAGCGAGGCTATCGACTCGGGGATCGCCTGCTTCGTCCTGCCCGAGTGATCATTGCGGGCGCGGGTTCAACCGGGGGAACGAGAGTCGAGTCGGAGAACTAAGGCATGGCCTCGGGCAGGATCATCGGCATCGATCTAGGAACCACCAACTCGTGCGTGGCGGTGATGAACGGTGACGAGGTCCAGGTCATCGCCAACGCCGAAGGCAGTCGAACGACGCCGAGTGTAGTGGCGTTCACCGAAGACGGTGAGCGGTTGGTCGGGCAGATCGCCAAGCGTCAAGCGATCACGAACCCGACCAACACGATCTATGCCGCAAAACGCCTGATCGGTCGAAAGTTCGATGATCCGAAGGTGCTCGAGCTCCGCAAACTGCTGCCCTACGAGGTCGTGGGAGCGGACAACGGGGATGCCTGGGTTCGGGTGTGGGATCGCCCCCATTCCGCCGCCGAGATCGGGGCGGCAGTGCTCGGAAAGATGAAAGAGGCTGCCGAGGCTTTTCTCGGGGAGCCCGTCACTCGGGCGATCATCACCGTCCCTGCCTATTTCAACGACGCCCAACGCCAAGCCACGAAGGATGCCGGACGCATCGCGGGCCTCGAGGTCGAGCGCATCATCAATGAGCCGACCGCGGCCACCCTCGCCTATGGCCTTCACGAGACGACCGACTCGCGGATCATCGCGGTATACGACCTGGGTGGTGGAACGTTCGATATTTCGCTGCTCGAGCTGCGGAACGGGGTGTTCGAGGTCCTCGCCACGGCCGGCGATTCGTTTTTGGGCGGCGAAGACTTCGACAACGCGATCGTGACGTGGTGCGCGGAGCATTTCCTGTCCGAGCACAACATCGATCTGCGAACGGAAAAACTCGCCACCCAACGGCTCAAGGAAGCGGCCGAGAAGGCCAAGCAGGAGCTCAGCTTCTCGCTCGACACCGAGATCAACCTACCGTTCATCGCGGCCAAGAGCGGACAACCGTTGCACCTGTCGCTGACCGTGAGCCGTCGTCAGCTCGAGGCGTTGACCCGTGGTCTCGTGGAACGCACCCTCGAGCCCTGCCGGTTGGTGCTCGAGGACGCCGAACTCCGGGCCGGCGATATCGACGAGGTGTTGCTCGTGGGGGGGCAAACCCGCATGCCGCTCGTCCAAGAGCGAGTGAAGGCATTTTTTGGTCGAGATGCCAGTCGGAGCGTCAATCCGGATGAAGTCGTCGCTGCGGGAGCTGCGATTCAGGGCGCGGTGCTGGAAGGCACTGTCAGCAACGTGTTGCTGCTCGACGTCGTCCCGTTGCATATCGGGGTCGAGACCCAAGGTGGGGTCTTCGAAGTCGTGATCCCGAAAAACACGACCATCCCGACGCGGAAGTCCCAGGTGTTCAGCACGACCGTCGACAACCAACCGGTGGTCAACGTGCATGTGTTGCAGGGCTTGCGTGAGATGGCGGACGACAATCAGAGCCTTGCGCGGTTCCAGCTCACCGACATTCCGCCCGCTCCCCGTGGCGTTCCCCAGATCCAAGTCGCCTTCGACATCGACGCCGACGGTATTCTGAGCGTCTCCGCGAAGGATCTCGGCACCGGACGCCACGCCACCGTTCGGGTCACGCCCACGAGTGGTCTGAGCGAGACCCAGATCGAGCGACTGGCCAAAGAAGCCGACAGCAAACGCAGCGAAGACCTCGCGCGGCGAGCTTTCGTCGACCTCACGAACCGTGCAGAGACACTCCTCTACACGTGCCGTCGTGCGGTCGAAGCCTATGGTGGCAATCTCACGGAAATGGACCGGCACGACATCCTCTCCGACTGTGCGAGGCTCGACGCCCTGCTCGCGAACAACGCGAGTCTGCAAGCCATTCAGGATGGGCTGGCTGCACTCGAGAACTCCTCGCATCAGATCTACGAAGCGATGCTCGCTGACTCCGGGCGTTCGTCGGGGTAGAACGGCAATAGGGAATGCCGGACTACTACGCGGTCCTCGGGGTGGACAAGCGTGCCACCGCTGACGAGATCAAAAGGGCCTTTCGTCGCCTTACGAAGGACTATCATCCCGATCGCAATCCTGGGTCGACGGATGCCGAGGATCGCTATCGTGAGATCAACGAGGCCTACACCGTGTTGTCGGATCCGGCAGCGCGCGCTCGCTACGACACCACGTCTCGGTTGCAACAGGGGTTGGACCTGACGAAGGGCTTCGATGGTCAGAGTGCCCGGGATTTGCTCGGCAACGTGCTCGGAGATGTCTTTCGCAATCGTCGGAAGGCTCGACGCAAGGGTCGGGACCTCCGCTATACGCTGACCGTCGATCTCGCGGAGGCGGTGCTCGGTTGTTCGCACGAGATCGAGTTTGAAGGGGTCGGGATCTGCGAGACGTGTGATGGCACGGGAACGCGTCCTGGAGGGGCAAAGCCACAGACCTGCCAGGTGTGTACGGGACGGGGCGAGGTGAAAGGGGAGGGCCTGTTCGCCGGTTGGACCCGGTGTGGGCGTTGCGACGGCGTGGGGCTGATTCAGCAGGATGCGTGCGACACGTGCCGCGGGACCGCCAAGCGCAAAGCCAAACGAACGTTCGTCGTTCGCCTGCCGCCGAGCACCGATGCAGGAACGGAGCGCGTGATCGAGGGGCAGGGCGAGCCGGGTCGCTTCGGCGGCGAGCCTGGGGCATTGCGAGTGACGGTGAACATCCGCCGTCACCCGTGGCTCGAACGCGACGGCGACGAGATTCGCGGGGAGCTCCCCTTGAGCGTCACCGAAGCCGCGCTCGGGTCGAGGATCGCCGTACCCACCGTCGACGGGGTGGTGATGGTCGACGTGCCGGCCGGGATTCGGAGCGGGACCAAGCTGCGCCTGCGTGGGAAAGGTGTGCCGATCCCTCGAGACAAGCGACGCCGAGGAGGTCCTGACCGTGGCGATCAGATCGTCCAGGTGATGGTCGAGACGCCGCAAGCTCCCCAAAATGAACTTCGCGAGATCTTGCTGCGCCTCGAAGCACTTTGCCAAGACGAAGGTCGGCTCCCCCGACGGGCCGAGCATCGCGGATTCACTCGCACGGATCGAACCGACGGCGAGGGGGCTTGACTTCGGTGATCGACGATCAGTCGGCCGCCGCTCATCGCCGGACAAGGCTCCGTCTGGTTTCCGGATGGAGCTCGAACGAGCCGGTATGCGAGCGTCTGGGGTGTGCGGAGGCAGGTTTACTGCCGTAGCGAGGGGCCTTTGCGAAAGGCCCCTCGAAGACTAGATTACCCTTCCCGTTGCGCGAGGACGGCAAATGGTCTTCATCGACATCCAGCACCGGGAGGTCACGCTCAAGCTGGTCTACTACGGACCCGCGTTGAGCGGAAAGACGACCAACCTCCAGCAACTCCATCGCGCGATGGGAAGACACGCGGGGAGTCGCCTCATCGAACTCAGTACGCGCGACGATCGGACGTTGTTTTTCGATCTCCTCCCGATTCGCTTCCAAACGCGGGGAGGTTTCTCGATCAAGATCAAGCTGTTCACGGTGCCAGGCCAGGTGATTCACGCCGCGACCCGGCGCATCGTGTTGCAAGGGGCAGACGGCGTGGCGTTCATCGCCGACAGTCAGATCCGCGAGACCCGGAGCAACAACGAGAGCTTTGCCGATCTGCGGCGCAACTTGGCGGAGAATGGGATGTCGTTCGACGACGTCGCGATCGTCATTCAGTTCAACAAGCGCGACTTGGCGGGGATTCGCAGCGATCACGAGGTGATGCAGATCGCCGCCAAGGGGCGGGAGCCAGTCTACAAAGCCACAGCGATCTTGGGTGATGGGGTGATGGAAACATTCTTGGGGCTGGCCGACAGCGCTTGGGTTCGTCTCGAACGGCGATATCAGTTGCGCGAGAAGGTGGGGGTTGCGCGCGAGGAGTTCATGGATCGGATCGGGGCGATGCTTGCCGATCTCGATCGCGAAGGAGCCGACGCATGAGCACCCCCGCCTCCTCGAGTAGGCGGGAAGGAGGAGCGGGGTGAGCACCGTCGGATCCCAACCCGTGTTGTCGGTTTCCGACCGTGTCCCGTCCCTCGAGTCTTTGATTCATCCCGCAGATCTCGAGCGCTGCATTCGTCCATTCCTTTGCGAAGCCGTCGATGGTGTCGCGTTGTTCGATCGCTCAGGGGCGGTCTTTGGCGGCGCGACGCTCGAATCCTCCCCCATGCGCTCGTGGGAGCAGCTCCCACCCGAAGCCGAAGCGGTGCTTCGGCGGGGACCCGACGGCGAGTTCGGATTCTCGAGCCATCGTTTCGATGTGCGATCGGCCTATGCAGCGACCGAGCGCGTCGGATTGCTCATCGTGTCGCGGCGTCACGGCGACGCCGTTGCTCCGCGCGACGAGAACCTCGTGCAGGGGATTTCGATCATGCTCGGACAACTTCTGCAAGCCGGGTTCGCGACGTGGGTGACGAGTGAAATGCATCTCGCGACGAGCGAGAGCACCTTTCGTGCGTTGTCCCAACGGAATGCCGAGCTCGAGCGCGCGATCAATCACCTCCGGGAAATCGATGATCTGAAGAGCAACTTTCTCGCGACCGTGTCGCACGAGCTTCGCACCCCGCTCACGAGCGTCATCGGATTTTCGGAGATGCTGCTCGAAGGCTTGGCCGGTGAGCTCAACGAGGAACAGAGCGAATACGTCCGCACGATCCTCAAACGTGGCGAAGAGCTGCTCAGCCTGATTTCCCAAGTGCTCGAAATGTCTCGCCTGGAGGTCGGCGGGGAACGTCTCCAACTCGTCCCGCACGACATCCGGGACACCGTGCGCAGTGCTCTCGATGCGTTGAAGTTGGCCGCGAGCGAGAAACACATCACCGTGATGAACGGCATCGAGAACCCACCGTTCGTCCTCGCGGATCCGCAGAAGCTGCAACGCGTGCTCGTCAATCTGCTCGGCAACGCCATCAAGTTTTCGCGCGAAGGCGGTCAGGTTACGGTGCGGGCCGAGATCGCTCCGATCCGAAGACCCTTCCGTGAAGAGACTTTGTTTGGCGAGGAAGCGGACGACGCGCTCAAAGTGACCATCGAAGACTGTGGGATCGGGATCCCCGCGGACAAAGTCGGTCGAATCTTCGAAGCCTTCTTTCAAGTCGACGCTGGACCCACGCGCGAGCACGGGGGAGCAGGGCTTGGGCTATCGATCGTGCGCAGCCTGGTGCAGGCTCATGGGGGCGAAGTCTGGGTCGAAAGCGAGGTTGCCGTCGGGACGGCGATTCATTTTACCTTGCCGTTGGCCGTGGCCCCGATGCCTGGATCTTAGTTGCAACCCTCTACGGGTCGAGCAAAGCTCTCACGCACGAATGAAAGTCACCCAGCAGTTGCAGGAACTGGAACGTCTCGCGAAGCAGTTGGGGGTGAAGGTCAGCTATGACACGACGGCGGGCCTCGTGTCGGGCAGCGGTGGATTGTGCCGAGTCCACGGTGCCTATCGGATCATCATCGATCGTCGCCTCAAGCCGGGAGCCCGAGTGCAACTCCTCCTCGATGCGCTCGCGCGATTCGATACGACCGACCACGATGTCGCCCAACCGATCCGGGTGTTGCTGGATCGTGTGGCTCGCCCGAGCGCCCAGCCAGACGAGGGGCACGCACTGCCTCGCTAACCGGTCACCGCCACCACGGCCGGTGCGATGGGGTCCTCGTGGCTCTCCCGACCGTCGGAGGGCGAGTGGATCTCCTCGTCTAGATTCTCGATCCCTCGGGTTCGAACGGCCCAGCCTCGGGACTCACGTGGGGTGATGACGCGGGCAGCGTCTACGGTCAAGGCTCGAGGAGGGCCCGAAGGGTTGGGTCGAGGGCGAGCATCGCTTGGACCTCGGCGTGGATCTGCTGGAGCAGCACGGGGTCGATGTTCGGCGGGAGCTGAGCCTGCAACGCAGCCTCGATCAGTAGATTTTGGGCTTCGACCGGAGCGATCGCGCCAGTGCCAAGGGCGGCGGCGAGTGACTCGATCCGATCGACCTCGGTCGCACCGGCCGTCCCGGATACACCTGTGGTCGAAGTGACGGGATCGATCGCGTTGACAGCGCCAGGTTCGGTAGGTGGCGCCAGTCGGCCGATGCGAAAGTCTGAGTCGTGATCGCCACCAGGCATTGGGTTGAACCTCCGGACTCTACCATCGTCCACGAGCGCGGCCCGATTCCACCGAGTTTGGGTCACGAGTCGGTCCGGTTTTGGACAGCTGTCCCCGAGCGTCGGGTTGGTCGAGGCCCATCAAAGGCTCCCGTTGAGCGTATAATGGGGAGCGGCTTCGCGCACTGTGCGCTACGCCATTCACCGCTTCCCGCTCGGAGCTGACCTTTGCAGTTGCCCACGCAGTTTGGACCCTACCTGCTTCTCGAGCGAGTGAGCGTCGGCGGGATGGCCGAGGTCTTCAAGGCCAAGGAGTACGGGGTCGAAGGTTTCGAGCGGACGGTCGCGGTCAAGCGGATCCTCCCGCACGTCGCCGAGGACGAAGAGTTCATCGCGATGTTCAAGGACGAGGCGAAGATCGCCGTTCAGCTGACTCACGGGAACATTGCGCAGATCTACAGCTTGGGGAACGAGCGAGACAGCTTCTACATCGCGCTCGAATATGTCGCGGGCCGTGACCTCCGGGCGATGTTTCAAAAATGCCAGCAGCTGGGCGCTCCGATGCCGATCGCCCAGTCCTGCTACGTGATCATGAAGATCTGCGAGGGGCTCGACTACGCCCACAACAAGAAGGACACGTTCCAGCGTGAGCTACACATCGTGCATCGGGATGTGTCGCCGCCGAACATCCTCGTGTCGTTCGAGGGCGAGGTCAAACTCATCGACTTTGGCGTTGCCAAGGCCGCGGGGCGTGCCTCACGGACTCAGGCAGGCATCCTCAAGGGGAAGTTCGGTTACATGTCCCCGGAGCAGGTTCGGGGAATGCCACTCGATCGGCGGAGCGACGTCTTCGCGATGGGGGTGGTGATCTTCGAGATCCTCACGGGACAACGCTTGTTTCAGGCCGAGACGGATTTCGCGACCCTCGAGAAGGTGCGTGCCGTCGATGTGCCGCGACCGACCTCCATCAACCCGCAAATCCCCGATGCGCTCGAGCGCATCATGTATCAAGCGTTGGCGCGGGAGCCCTCCCAACGATACAGCTCGGCGATGGAGCTGCACGACGCGCTCCAAGCCTTCATGTTCGCGCAAGGGCTGTTCTACAGCCGCAAGGACCTCGCGGCATGGATGCACACCAACTACGCCGCCGAGCTCGATCTCGAAAAAGAAAAGGACAAGGCTCACGCATCACTCCGACCCGAGACGCTCGCCGGAGGCTTTTCCACTTCGGGCTCGGATGGTCTCGATGCCGACGCTCGCCGAGAGCGACGCACGATGATGATGCCGACCGGAGGTCCTCAGGCCTCGCCGGTGGCCAAGGGGGCTGCGATCCCGGCTGGCTCCGCGAAGGTTTCGCCGCGTCCGCGGGCTGAGGCCGAGGGGGGGTCCTCACGCCCCTCTGGAGCCGGACAACCCCAAGAGAAACGCAAGACGATGGTCATGGTGCCGTCTCGGCCGTCGGGTCTGCCAGGCCCCGCGGCGAGTGACGAGGCGAGGTCGAGCGACCCGTCAGGGGGTCCTCCGATGCCATCTCCTCGACCTCGTCCGGGTATGGGGGCGGGTGATTTCGACTGGGAAGACGACGAGCTCGAGACCCGCCTGTTCGACAACGATGGGTCTCGGCCCACCGACGAGCTTCTGCCCGCCGGACCCGGGCGTTCGATCGCACCGTCGAGTGGGGCGCCATGGTCTGTTCCTCCGTCCGGGGGTCCTTCGGCTGGCTATCCCTCGAATTCGATCCAAGGCATGGACGGACCTGGACCGGCGGCGAATCGATCGAACCGTCGACCGGTCATCGATCACCACCGCGAGCGATCGGTCGTGCGGTCGTCGTCGGCAGGGCCGCTGATCGCCATCCTCGTCACGATCATCGTCGTCCTCAGTGCGGGATTCGTCGGTTATGTCCTCCTCCGTGACCGCGTCGAAGGACCGGTCACGCGAACGAGTGAGCCACCGGTTCAAGCCCCCGTGCGAACCTCGGAAACCCTGTCGATGAATCGCGCGACCAAAGTGGGCGCGATGACCCTCGAAATCACCCCACCGACCGCGACCGTCACGGTCGATGGGAAGCCTATCGAAGGGCGTTCGCCCTTCCGTGTGGCGGATCTCGAAGTGGGCACTCATGCGGTGTCGATCGCTCAGGATGGCTATATTCCGATCGAACGGGACATCGCCGTCTCGTCGAGTCCGCTCAGCCTCGAGTTCAATCTCCAGCGACGCGAAGTGGCATTGGTGTTCGAAACGGTCCCCCCCGGGGCGACCGTGCAACTCGTGGTCGACGGCAAGGTGGGCCCGATCTCGCTCGGTCCGGATCGTCGCTATCCTCTGGCCCGTTCGCCGGAGTCGACCTACGGAGCCGAGATCTCGCATCCGGGCTTCATCACGCAAAGAGTACCGGTCGAGTTTACCGGATCCGCCGAACAGGTCATTCGGACCGTACTGGCTCAGGATCCCGCGGCCACGGTCGAAGGGGCCGAGGCCGGGAGCCCCGAGGGCGAAGGCGAGGGGGCTGCGACCGGAGAGCGGCGCGGCTCCAAGCGACCGCGGGGCCGAGGAGCCCGAACTGCGATCTTGCGGATTGGCACCGACGCTGGCGTGCCACCGGCGCAGGTCTTCATCGATGGAAAACTCGTCGGGAAGACGCCGCGCCCCGAGGTTCTCGTTACCCCTGGACGCCACACCGTGACCTATCGATGGCCCGACGGCCGCGAGGTCAAGAAAACGATCACCGTGGCGGACGGCGGGGTCGAGGTCGTCAAGGGCGGCTAGTGCCTCAAGCCCGATGGCGTTGTTACTCGGCGCTCGCCCCCACTGTAGTTGGGGCCCGATACAGCTTCGGCCTCGCGCCTCGCCCTCGGGCCGCAGCCCTCGGGCCGCAGCCCCGCGCCTATCACGGAACGGACTTCCGACTCGAGGCACTCGTCGAGTCGCGAGGCTCTACCGTCGCGGGGTCGCCCACCAGCACGAAGAGCGCTTCGGGAACGTAGGGCGCGTGCTTCCGTTGAGCGGCACGGAAGTGTTCGCCGATCCTTTGCGCGTCGCTGGCCGACGTGTCCCCGAGCTGGGACAGTCGAGCAAGCAGGGCTCGGCGATATTCCGCTTCGTCGTCGCCGACCAAGGCGAGCTGGCTCAAGAGAAACTGACGTGCGAGTGCGTTGGTCGCGTGGCGGGAGACGAGGGTGGAGGCATATCGCCGGACGAGCGTGTCCGCGCCAAACGCAGCGGCCTTGCGAATGACCTCGATGCCTTCGAGCTTGGACGCTTCCTTTTCCGTTTCGGAGTACCCCGGTGTCGAAGGTACCTGGTGCAAGAGCAACATTCCCAGCGGGTAGAGGAGCTCGTGGCTTTCGGGAAACTCGGCGAGCCCGCGACGATAAGAATCGATCGAGAGGTCGACCATCGGGCGGCTCACCAGTCGCGCGCCGCCGTAGATGCTGATGATCCCCGACCACGCATAGATCCGATGAAAGCGAGGCGAGAGGCCCACGATCGCGTCCCGATAGCGCTCGACCATGGGAAGTTTGTCTTCGGTGACATGATCGCCGGCAAAGGCCAGGGCGCGCAGCCAAACGAGATCGGCCAACGCTTCCCGATAGCCGAGGCTCATCGGTCGCAAATACTCCGCGGGTGGTAGATACGACACGTCGACTTCGTCGGGAAACGCATCGCGCTGCTCGACGACGACGTTGCGGAGGAAGAGGGTGAGGGCCGCGCTCGAGATCGCGGCTCCGGCTCGGAGCCAACGCATACCGACGAAGGCTAGCTGAACTCCAAAGCGCTTCGGCGGCCCCAAAACGAACGAGGGGCGGGGAACCGAAGTTCCACCGCCCCTCTTGGCACGGGCCGCTCGGACTCGCGCTCGGGATCGAACTATTCGTTCTGAGCCTGGATGAATAGACCGACCGCGCCGTTCACACCGTTGTTGTCGCCGGCACCACCACGCTCAAACGTCGAGAACGATCCGTCTGCATCGAGATCGCCAAACGCCTGGGAGGTGAACTGACAAGCGCCGTATCCTGCACCGACCCCCGTGCCCCCGGAATTGAGTGCGAGGAAGTTGTAGTGGAAGTAGTGGCCCTGCTCCTGCTGGAAGCTGAGACCGGTCCAAACGTCGTTGTCGTTCCACTCAGAGATTTCATAGAAACCTTGGCCGGCAACGTTAACGCCCGGGACGCAGCGTCCTCCAGGGCCTAGGTTGCAATCCAGGGTGTCGATCGGGGTGAGTCCGGCGTCAATGGTTCCTTGACCGTTGGCGAGGGTACGGTCGTGTGGGCAGCGGTGCAACGCAGTCGCGTTGACCCCACCGCCGTCCCCGATCGGCGTGACTTCGCTGTTGTCGGCGTGCTCGTCCGCGAAGTAGGACGACGCACCGTCGAACATCTTCGCGATTTGGGCCCGAGCTTCGGACGTCTTCGCGCGTCGCATGTATTTGGTCAAAGCCGGAATCGCGATGGCGGCCAAGATGCCGAGGATCGCCACGACGATCATGAGCTCGATGAGTGTGAAACCGCGCGAGTTCTGCAAGCGCTTCATATTGAGGTGCATGTTTTCCTTCCTTCTTCTGGGGGCTCGATGAGCGCCCCGAATGACCCATCCAAAAACAACCGGTCAATCGTTCACCGGTGAAGGCCCCACGCCTTCGCTCATTTGGCCCCCAAAGGGGGGATTCGCCCCCAAATGGGGGATGCAGGTAAAATCAATAGGGTGAGTAGGTAGAATCAGCCCCATAGGGCATGAAGGTACTCATTCGTTTTCGACATAGACGCCGTCGTCGGTCGTCGTCGATAAGACTCGCGATGTGTAGTGCGCCGTGCGGAAGGCCCAATAGGTGCTGTCCTTGTCGAAGTCGCACAACGCAAAGCTGTAAAACCAATCCCGCGCCCTCAAGATGTCCGCCTCTGCCGTCGCCGGAAATAGTTCTTCCGAGATCGTGCCGTTCGGCGGAGTGTCGCTATGGTTCGGATCCGATGAGTTGCTGCCGCCGCCGGAAATGGTCGCGTATCCGCACCGCGACTCGCCCGATTCCGGCATGAAGCGCAGTGCATCGAATCCATGGACGGCCGCGCCCCCGCGTGCGTAAGCCCCCGAGCCAATGCCAGATGCGGTATATCCGGCATCTTCGATGTCCCAACCGACGGTGACCGGAGCGGCGGTAATCTGGGCCGCGGTCGGGTACGTGGAGGCCGTACTTTCCGACGTGGCGGAGCTCGCATAGCGGCCACTCACCGACAAGAAGGTCTTCTGCCGCAAGCTCAGATTGGAAAGATCCGCGATGACTTCGCCGCGGTGGGCCCGCTGGATCTGCCGGGTGTAGGCTGTGCCCGCGATGGTGGCCAGGATCCCGAGGATCGCCACGACGATCATCAGCTCGATGAGGCTGAAGGCTCGCTCGGAGCTGTAGTTGCGGGGGAGCGTCATCGCTTCGGCTTGCTGCACTTAGACTAGAGCATGCGGCGTGCCAAGTTCCCCGGCCACGAAGCTCGCGAAGTTTGGTCGTCTCCGTCGGTGTCGGGCTCAGATTTGTCCGCGAGAATTGTCATCGGGGCCGGAAAACGTCACTTCGCCTTCGCCACCGAGCGGCTGGATCCCAAGTTTCTCGAGACGGTACCGCAGCGACCTAAAACTGATCCCGAGCAGCTTGGCGGCGTCCTTGCGAACCCCTCGCGTTCTCTGCAAGGCCGCCGTGATCAGACGGCGTTCCAGATCGGCCACGACCTGGTCGAGTTCGATCCCGCCTTCGTCGAGCTCGGTCGGGATCGGGGCGGGCGTAGGGAGTAGTCGCAGCGGGGGTAAGTTCGTGGCCGTGAGTTCGTTTTCGGTTTCGAGCGCAACCGCCCGCTCGACCAAGTTTTCGAGCTCCCGCACGTTGCCGGGGTAGTCGTATTTGAGAAACCACTCCATGGCGGCAGGTGCCACCCGTCCGAGGTCACGGCCCATTTCTTGGCGGATCCGCACGAAGAACCGTTCGACCAAGAGCGGAATGTCTTCCGGACGGTGCCGAAGCGGCGGAAGGACCACCTGGACGACGTTGAGGCGAAAGTAGAGGTCGGAGCGAAACTCGCCCGCCTCGACCGCGGCATCGAGATCGCGATTGGTCGCCGCGACGACCCGGCTATCGACATCGATCTCACGATCACCACCGACGGGTCGAACACGCCGCTCTTGCAAGGCCCGGAGGAGTCGGACCTGCATCTGCAACGAGAGCTCGCCGACCTCATCGAGAAACAGGGTTCCACCCACGGCCGCGACGAACACCCCATCGCGGGCCGTGCTCGCTCCGGTGAATGCCCCTTTCACATGGCCGAACAACTCGGACTCCATCAGGTTTTCGGGGATCGCACCGCAGTTGATCGCGATGAACGGCCCCGTTGCTCGATCCGACAGGCTGTGGAGGGCACGCGCGACGAGTTCCTTGCCCGTGCCCGATTCGCCGCGAATGAGGACATTCGTTCGGGTCGAAGCCACCTTGCGGACGAGCTCGAACACGCGGAGCATGCTCGAAGAGCGACCGATCATGCGATCCAGGCTGTGGACGCCGCGGAGTTCGTCCTTGAGTCGGGCATTCTCGCTCGTGAGCGTCAAGCGTTCGAGCGCCCGCTCGACGACGACCTGGATCTCCTCCACCTTGAAGGGTTTGGTCAGGTAGTCGTAGGCACCGATCTTCATCGCCTCGATGGCGGTGTCGGTCGTCGCGAAGGCGGTGATGATGATGACGATCGGCGGCCGAGGCAGCGCGACGGCATGGCGGAGCACGTCCATGCCACCGATGCCCGGCATCGTGAGGTCCGTGATGATGAGATCGAAGTCTCGCTCTCCACTGAGCGCGATCGCTTCCCGTCCGGAGCTCACCGCCACACAGCGGTAGCCTGCTCGCGTCAGGCAAATGCTCAGAAATTCACGCATGCCCTGCTCGTCGTCGACGAGCAAAATCCGAGCACCGTAGCGCGACTCCGTCATCGGAAGGCGCCTAGAGCTTACCTCATATGCCGCTCGATCCGTTGTAGGACGAGCAACAGATGGGCGCTGAACGTGCCCACCCAAAACGAGTGATCCCTCGACCACCATTCGAGGCGCGCGCACAACCGACCGAGAATGGGAAAACGAGCGACGCTCGTGCCGAGCAGCGAAACCCCATGCACGTTGAGGAGTTCGAGGGTCGCAGGGAGCATTCGCACGAATTGCGCAAGGGTGTCGAATCGGGTGATTCCCCGCGAAGACTCGACCACGAGCGCGTCGGGATCGATCGCCCGAAAAGGTCGCGTTGCGCCATGATACACACCGAGCAGGCTGCGAGGGTTGTCGAGCTGGACCAGTGCGGTCCCGTACGGCACGAGGATTCGACCGATCTCTTGGAGCGCAGACCGGGCCGCGGCGGCCGACGTCGCGGCATCCTGGCCCAAATGGGGCAACGTCCGGAGGCTGTACACGACGTCGAACGAGGCATCGGCGAACGGCAGGGCCACGGTCGGGCCACGGCCGAGATCGATGGCGTCCACGATGGTCTGCGTTTGGGCTCGCGACTGCACCCAGCCCGTGATGCGAGGTGCACCGTGGCCGAGGTCGAGGACACGACGGCCGACGACGTGCCGCATGACCAGTTCGCCAGCGAGTCGGTCGACGAGATCATCGTCGGTCGATCGCGCGGATGAGCCCAGCAGACCGTTCGAGTGGGCCGAATCGGGAGGAACGATGACCTCAATCGGTGCTTTCGTTGACCGGCTCACGACGAACATGGTACGACCGGCGTGCACGGTAGGAGGCTATGCCGATCAAGATCCTCGCGATCGATGACAGCAAAACGATGCGCTTGGCCATCAAGATCACGTTCGCGGCCGAAGGCGCAGACGTGACATCGGTCAGCAAGGGATCCGAAGCGATCGCACGAGCCCGTCAAATGGGAGCTGACGTTGTCCTGGTCGATGCCAAGCTCGCGGACGGCGAGCCTTCTGGCTACGACGTGTGTCGATCCCTCAAACAAGATCCGCAGACGGCGAACATTCCCGTCCTGCTGATGGTCTCGAATCAGGCCGGGATCGATCAGGGCAAACTCACCGCCGTCGGCGGCGATGGCTTCATCACCAAGCCCTTCGACACCCAGGAACTGATCGACAAAGTGACGCAAGCGGTGGCAGCGGGTGTCTCGCACCGTGCCGCAACTGTGACGGTCAGTGCGTCGCCAGCGGCCGTGGCCGCCCCAGCACCTTCCGCGCCTTCCCGAACTGCCGTGACACCGCCTCCGGCGGCCAATCGGCCACCGGTTGCCGTCGCGGGAACGGGGACTGGAGGGGCCGCGCCGTCGGGTCGACCCGTCGCAACTCCGGCGGGCCCATTGCCCTCGCCCAGCTTGACCATGCCAGCGCCCGGTGGAGGCCCAGCCAATGTTCGGCCCGCGGTCGTTCCCGCCACTCGGCCGGGTATGACGCCACCGAAACCCGCGGTTGCGGTGGCCCCAGCTCCGGGTCTGCCTCATCCCGGTGCGGGGCTGAGTTCGCCACAGGCTCCTGCGGCGCTCAATCTGGCCGAAACCGACGCTGCCACGACGGGGGCTCCCGTGGCTGCAGCACTCCCAAACTCGGGGGCAAAGTCCGGGGCGAACATTCCGATCGCCATCCCCATTCCGTTTACCGCCGCCGACTCCCCAACCGCGGGTATGTTGCGCCGATTGCGGGATCGCGGGGGTCCAGCCGCTGACCTCGATCCGAAGGCGATCGAGGTGCTCATCGAAATGAGTCGCGAGATCATCGAGCAGGTTGCGTGGGAAGTCATCCCCGAGCTTGCCGAGGAGATCTTGAAGCGTCGCGTGGACGCTCGTTCGGCCTGACGAACTCGCATTTCGTCAGGCGTTGATCCGGGCCGGGCCCACGATCGGGCTCGAAAGTACCCACCTCGAGCTGACGCTCCACCCTTGGGGAGAGCGACAGCATGCCGTGATCGGGGTGCCTGATCGGGTCGAGTGGGTTTCACCCTTGGCGACCTTTGGCCACCTTTGGGTCGAGGGCTTTGCGAAGTGTCCCTCGAAGACTAGTGTGCGTCTCTGGTCAACCCATGGGTGAACTCGAGCGGCTCGATCGTGCCGAGCTACCACGTCGGCGAGAACATCGACCCTTCGTACGACGCCGCTTTTATCAGTGGTCTTTGGTGATCGCTGTCGTGCTGGGAGGGCTCACCGGGGTGATCGGGACCGTAATGTTGCCGATCATTTGGGGGGTTCTGTTCGCGGTGTTGGGATGGGCGTTCGTTCGCCGTCGTCGGATGTACGCGTTCATGCGCGAGAACGACGATGGCATTGCGATGCTGGCCTCGGGCGAGCTCGTTGCGGCCTCCGAGGTGTTCGATCGCCTCTGTACGCGAACGCGAAATTTGCCTGCGTTACAGTCTCTGTTTGTCTACAACCGAGCGGTCACGTTTCTCGAGAGCGGTGATATCGACGAAGCGCTCGCGCTCATGCACGCGGTGCTTCGAGCCGGGTGGATCACGCCGCGCGGGACCCTTGCGGTCTACTATCCGAGCGTAGTCAGTCGGATCGCGCTTGCCGAAGGCCTGCGCGGGCGACTGGACCAAGCTCGGTCCTGGCAGCGTCGTGCGCACGAGGTGACTTCGGAAGCCAAACGTCCGGCCCTCTTGCTCGTCGATGTGATCGTGGCCGCACGATCCGACGATGTGGCAAACGTAGTCAAACTGGTCGAGCAAGGATGGGAGCGAGCCGAGAACCTGATGACGACGCGACAACTTCGAGCCCTACGGGTGTTCGAAGCGTTCGCGCTCGAACAACTCTCGGGGGCGGAATATCGGGTGGAGTACCGCGATGAGGACTTCAAACGATCGATCGAACAGGCGGGCAAAGCTGGACGGGGTGCGTTCGACTATCTTGCCGTTGCGTGGCCCAAGCTGAAGGAATTCTTGTCTCGCCACGGCTTGGACGGGCGCGCTACTCCGCCTCGATGATGTCGTCGGCGATCTCGGTGAGATCGGGAACTTGGCTCGTGCGAGCGAGCGAGAGCTCGAGCGTCGTGGTGCGGAGACGCTCGGCAAGGATCTGGAGGAACGCCCACAGCAACTTGACGGCGAGCGGAGGTTCCTTGTGCAGAATGTCGAGAAAGTCCGAGCGGCTGAGCGCGAGCATACGCCCCGAAGTCGTCGCGACGGCGGAGGTCGAGCGCGCGGACGAGTTGATGAGCGCCATCTCCCCGAGATGGGCGCCCACGGACAACTCCGCGACCAGGACCCCATTTTTCCAGAGATCGAGGGAGCCTCGCAGCAGGACGCAGAGGTCGTCGCCTTCGTCTCCTTCTTGAAAGATGGTTTCGCCCGGGTCGAAGCTGTACTGACGTGCCACGTTCAGGATCCGCACGAGTTGTTGGTAGCTCAGCTCCTTGAAGATTGGGGCGTGCCGCAGGATGTCGAGGGTGAGGTTCAACTCCGCGGCCCGATCCACGTCGGATTCATCCCCCACCATCTGGACGACCAAGGCCGTGATGTTGTCCTTGCCCCCGCGGGTGTTGGCGAGCTCGATGAGTCGCCCGGGTGCTTCGTGCACGTCGGGGAGCACGAGCGCTCGTTCGATGTCGCGATCGTCGAGGTATTCGTAGAGGCCGTCGCTGCAGAGCAAGAAGGCGTCCCCCGCAACGATGTCGAAGTCGAGGGTATCGACCTCCACCATCTCGTGGACCCCGACCGCCCGGGTCATCGCGTTCTTGAGTTTCGCGTAGGGGCTGCCCTCGAACTCGTCCGCCCGAACTTTGCCCATGCGGATGAGCTCGTTCTTGAGACTGTGGTCTTCGGTCAGCTGGTACACGACCTCGCCGCGAAGCAGGTAGATCCGACTGTCGCCGACGTAGGCGATGAAACCTCGGGCTCCGATCACGAGCAACGAAACGATCGTCGTCCCCATGCCGCGTTTCTCGGGCTCGACGCTCGCTTTCTGGTGAATGAGCTCGCACGCGCGGTGGACCGAGTACTCGAGCAAGGTGCACACCTCGACGTGCGACCGTGGATCATCGTCGTTGTACGACAGCAGAGCTTCGCGTTCGGCGAACAACACGTCGCGAACGGTGTGAACCGCCATCGCACTCGCGATCTCGCCGGACGCGTGACCTCCCATCCCATCCGCGACCACGAAAAGTTTGAGATCGTGATCGATGAGATAGTTGTCTTCGTTGACAGTGCGTTTCCGCCCAACGTCGGTTCCGGCGAAGTATCGGACTTCCATGCCTCGACTCGAGCGACGAGAATACCCTCGTTAGAGCGATTCGGTGGACCGAGTGAGCCAAACGCTCAACGGTCGTTGCGCCGCTTCGAGGATCCTGAGCGCCGCTTCGATCTCTTCGAGCTCCGCTCGGTGACCCGGACTGCCATCGAGCCAAACTCCGTCTTGCATGGCCGGTTCGGAACCCTTGGGTTCGCCTCCGCACGTCTCCTCGGGAACCGCATCGAGCTCTTCGAGCAGCGAGAGGGTCGTGGGGTCGGAGCGGCGAACCGATGGCTCGATGGCGAGCGAGGCCACGTAGGGAGCGGCCAGACCCAGCCCTTCGGCGGCACATAGCCGTCGGCGCAGGCGTTGCGCGGTCAGGGCAGGGCCATGGGCGACGATCTGGATCGCCAAGATCCCTGGATGGTCACGGCGGAATTGTAGAGCGGGTGCGAGAACGAAGAAGAGATCTTCCTCGTCGTCGGCGATCGTCAGCAATCGATGCGGGAGTCCGAGTCCGCCGAGGATCAGCCCGCCGAAAGTAGGGCGCCGGAGCCGCGGTCTGGAAGCTCCAACATCGGGGCTCAACGGCGGGGTGGCCAAAGCCGAGCGTCGCATTTGATGGTTGAATTTCCCAAGCGCGACCCGAACGAATTCGAGATCGAGATTGTCTTCGAACGTGGTGTCGCCGATCGCGAACAAGGTGGTGTTGCTGCGTCGGGTCGACAGTGCGTCGGCTTGGCGGCGAGTTGCGGTGAGTCGTCGCTGTACGCACGGGTCGTTCCACGCCGCCTCGTGCTGGCGGGGATCGATCCCGAGCTCGTGGGCCAAGTGGGCTCGCTCGTCGCGGCTGCTCAAGCGAACACGTAGCCGATCCTTTCCCTCACGCGCGATCGCTCGAAGCACCGGTCCTGCCCCGGCGATGGGTGCTACGGCGGCTGCCCAGACGCGCACGCGCTCGTCCCCAGGCTCGGCCATTCCCGTGGGGGGGGTCCAACGCAAGACCACCCGGAGCTCTTCGGGGCGTTCCGCTACGAGGCGACGGACCTCGAAGTAGACCCGGGCGCTCGTGGGTGCTGCGGGATCGAGATAGACGACGAGCTCCATCGGGCTCGCCTCCGATCCGATCGATGAGCTCGCGGCGGAGGCCGTGCACGCTTCGGGCGACGGCGAGAATCCGATCGCGGCGAGCAAGAGCCCGAGAAGCATGCAAGCAGGGCTACCGCTTTCGATCGAGATCGTCTAGCGTCGAGCGGCTCCCGTGGTCGTTCGCAGTGCAGTCATTCTCGCCCTCGTGATCCCTATCCCTCCAGTGGGCCGGGGACTCTCTACGCCCACGAACCTCGCGATGCTGGCCCCACAGGCTTCTGATGGCGCAGGCGCACCGGGAGAGGTTTCCCCGGTGTCCTCAGAGCCGGCACCCGTCGCTACCGAGCCAGAGGCCAACCCTGGAACCACGGATCCGGCGGAGCCACCCGTTTCAGGCCCAGAAGCGTCGGAGGGTGGCCCGACGACCGCGACACCGAGCTCCGAAGCGGCGGCAGCCGGACCGGAGGCGTCGGGCGCCGGAACCGAGGCTGCCGTGCCGACTTCGCCCTCGTCAGCCGGAGTCACGACGGAGAATCCGGCATCCCCCTCGTCCACCGCAGCGACGACCGAAGGCGCGACGGAGAATGCAGCATCCTCCACGGCTCCGTCGTCGCCTGCTGGAGAGGAGGCGGCACAACTCGAAGACGAAGAGGAACCTCTCGCCGACGAATACGATCCGACGGTCGATAGTCCCGAAGCTTTGGAGAGTAAGCGCCGGATCACCGGAGGAAGCATCTTCCTCGGAGCAGGGGTGGTGCTTGGTGCAGGTGCGGTTGCGCTCGTGCTATCGGATCCGTGTTCGCCCACGGCCGGCAACAGTTGCAGCGAACCCTCGCGCAACCGTGCGGCGCTCACCATGGCGGTTCCATCGGTGCTGCTCATGGGGGCCGGGATCGCGGCACTCACGTTGGGCCTCCGCGCACGGCATCGTCTGCGGGCCAAGGCCACGGTCACGGTCGCCGTTCATCACGGCGCATGGGTAGGAGTTCAGGGCTCCTTCTAAGTGGACTCGATCGAGCCACGGTTGTCGCGCGCGACGGTGAGCGACGCCCTGCCGATCCTCGAGCTCGTCCGGGCCGCATACGCTTCGTTGGTTCCGCTCATCGGGCGAGAACCGAAGCCGAAGACACCGAAGCCGAAGACACCGAAGCCGAAGACACCGAAGCCGAAGACACCGAAGTTGGTTCGCTTCGGTGTCTTCGCGGGTCCCGGAAGGCTTCGTCAGCCGATCGGACGAAGGACCTCGCACGGGAAGGTTGCGGTCACGTCGTGTGGTTGGCCGTCTTGCAGCGAGTCACAAGCCGTGCCGATCAGGCGCATCTCGCTGGGCGATGTCACCTCCCAGTCTTCGCCGCAGTTGAGATCGACGCCATCGAGCTTCACGGTGCCTCGGCAGGCTTCCTCGACGTCGAGTACACCGTCGATCGAAAAGTCGCACGGCACGAACGTCGTGATGATCGTTTCGAAGGCTTCGGCGAGCGCCGCGACGTCGGTGGCTTTGTAGAACGGCGCACCCTCAGGGTCGAGGATTCCCTTGCCCGACCCGACGTTGGCCATCTGTTGCAGGTGCGTGTCCGAAACCTCGTTGCCGACGCTCACGATGAACATCCGGATCCCGAGGTCGTAGGTGGCGGCCGCACCGTTGAGTGCTTCTTGCTGACCGTTTTGTGGATTGGGGACGAGACAGGAGTCAGGTTCCCCATCCGTGGCGAGCACGATCGCTTTGGATGTCCCGTCGTCGATCGCGGCGAAGACTTGTGCAACCGCGGCGAGGGACTCTCCGGTGGGCGTATCTCCGCCGTTTCCACCGGGGATCTGCCCGTCGATCATTGCGTCATCGAAGTTGCGATCGAACGCGAGGTCCATCGCGTCTCGTGTGCCAAAGTCGGGCGGCACGGCATCGACCAAGACGGGGCACGCTCCGCCCGCACTGCCGCCGTTCGACGAGTAGAACGTCATCCCGAACTTCGTGCTGTCTTGGACGAGGCCGACGACACCAGTCGTCGGCTCCAAGAGAGCGTCGTAGACGGCTTCCCAACGCCGCAAGGGATCTCCTGGACCGATCGCCGACGTCATGCTTGCCGATTGGTCGACCAAGAGGAGGATGCTTGCAACGCCTTGCTGGATCTCGGCCGTCACCTCGGCACACGATCCATCGTCTTCCATGATCGGAGGTAGGCCGTCCTCATTCGTCTCGTCGAGCGTGTCGTCGTCGTCGTCGAGGGCACGTTCATCATCGAGTGACTCGGGGCCAGCCGTTCCGCCGGAACCGTTCCCTCCCGTGCCCGTCTCGAACGGATCGATCCCGTCGTCACGACCACTGCCAATCCCCGAGTCGTCCTGCGATCCCGAAGCCGAACAACCTATTGCGAGAGCTATGGCCCCCCCAAACCCGCAAAGAAACCCAACCTTCCCCCTCATTTGTCTCCCCCAGTTCCCCATCCAGCCCCACGAGTATCGCTGAATATGCTCGCGGACGTGAAGCGAGAATACACGATCGGGGTGCTGATGAACGGAGTTCAGACGGTTCATCTCGCAAAACCGATCGTAGTGGACCCGTGTCCCCACTTGCGGTTCGGAGGAGGCGGGGACTTCGCCCGACCCCCTCCAGGCCCGATGGGGCGTGAAGCCTTCAGGCCCGATGGGGGCGCGTGAGCAAATCTGGGCCGCGGTCGACTACATGATTCCGAACAGCAACCAATCGATCGAGTACCGGCCGGGTCCGAGCATCGCGAACACGATGCAAATGACCGCCAGGTTGATCGTGTATTCGGCTCCCGGCGGATCATTGGTGATGAGATAGCCAGCGCCGCGATGTCCGATGACTCCGGCGACGATCATCGTCCCCATCAACACCAGGCAAGCCGGACGCGTCAGCAACCCGATCGCCAAGCAGATCCCACCGCCGAGCTCCGAGAGCATCGCCATGCGAGCTTGGACTCCGGCATAGGGCACACCGAGGGACTCGAGCCACTTGGTGAAGCCTTCGAGACTCCCGTTGCCAACGACCCCGACTTTGCCGAGAGCGTGGATCACGAAGCAAACGCCGATCGCCAAGCGACCGATGAGAAGGGCCAGGTCGAAAATTCCAGGGCTGGTTTGAAGCAAGATCGTGTTGAGATCCATGGGGGCTACCAGTTCATGTGCCCGACGAAGGGGGGCGTGGCGCCGGAGAGTACCCTACCTTCCGAGCTCTTTCGCCCCCGAATCCATCCGTGACCGGGCCGAGACCTACCGAGCGCGCATGTTTTTGCGGCGGAAAAGGCCAGGAACAGGCTTCGGGACCTGCGCACCTCCAAATTCGCCCATCCTCGCCGCGTGCGGATCACGAGGCGACAAACGTTGGAAGGAGTGGGCGCAGTCCTGGGTGCGTCCGCGATGGGGTGTGGCTCGAGCGAGCCTGGGTCCGACGTCATGGGCGACGACGGTTGGACACCGACGGGGGGGCGTCCACCCGGAGGCAACGAAGACGGCGAGAGCGTCGTCGATCCGAATGGCGATTCATCCTCGGGCATTGTCGATGAGGCCGCCAGCAGTGGCTCATCCTCTGGTGGGCCTGCCGTCGAGCCGGGCCCGGAGCCAGGGTCCACGGGAGGAGACCCACCGGTCGCGCAATCTCGTTGCGTCGAGGATCTCGGTCTCGCTCCCGAGGAACTCCTGAGCGAGATCGACACCATCGTCGTTCTCATGATGGAGAATCGATCGTTCGACCATTACTTTGGGTCGGCCGCGTTCCTCGAACGTTGGCCCGTGGTCGGGCTCACGGGGCAGGAGAGCAATCCCAACCTCGCCGGTGAGCCGATTTCGGTCTTTCACCTGGCCAACCGGACGCCCGTCGATCCTCCTCATGGGTGGGATCAATGCCACGCACAGTGGAACTTCGGGGCCAACGACGGATTCGTCCGCGAACACGAGACGACTGATCCCGGGAGCGCGCGCGAGGTCATGGGGTTTCACATTCGAGCGGATATCCCCACTTTCTACCGCCTCGCCGAGTCCTATGCGCTGTGCGACCACTGGTTTGCCTCGGTGATGGGCCCAACCTGGCCGAACCGGTTCTATCTGCACTCCGGGTCATCCAACGGGCAGATCTCGAACAATCCGGAGGCCGGTCTCGCTCACATCTGGGATCATCTCGCCGACGCCGGGTACTCGGGACGGAACTACTATTCGGACCTCGCGTGGGCCTGGGGTGGGTTCGTCGAGCCGCTCGCGAGCTACACCTCGTCCATCGATCGTTTTTTCGAGGACGCGCAGCAGGGAACGTTGCCGAATTTTTCGGTCATCGATCCCGACTTCGGAACCCTCGGCGGAGGTGGCAATGACGACCATCCTCCGCACGACATCGATTTGGGGCAGATCTTCATCGCGTCGGTGTACGCCGCCCTGGCCCAGAGCCCGCAGTGGAATCGCTGCATGCTCGTCATCACGTACGACGAGCATGGCGGCTTCTATGACCACGTGGCGCCGCCGCAGATCGGCGACCCGATCGTCGATTTTCAGCAGCTCGGCTTTCGCGTTCCGGCGGTGGTGATAGGTCCACACGTGCGCCGAGGCTGCGTCGTCAGCAACACCTTCGACCATGCCTCGGTATTGGCCACCGTTTCGCGCCGGTTCGGGGTGCAACCGCCGAGCGGACGGATCCCGCAGACGCTCGATCTGTCGTCGTGCATCGACGGTGCAACCTTGCGCAACCCGGTGCCCGCGGTGCCCTTGACACCGATGACGATCTCGATCGAACGGGCATTGGCGCCACGACCCGGCAGCGGCCAGCCCGAACTGCGGTATCTGCTCGATCGGGGGGAGATCCCGTTGCCTCCCGAACATCGACGGGTCGATCCAGGGCGTGAGCTCAGGTTGCGTTGGCTCGATCGTGCCCATCGGCTCGGCGCCGTACGCTTGACGGTGTAGCGCGACGGCTCATCCGTCGCACGCTTCGGAGCGTGCTTCGAAATTGTCGAAGCTCAACTGCAGCCCCGCGTCATGCCCGGACAGGCCCACGGAGCCCGGATCGACGACACGGTCGGCACTCGAGTCCACGAACTGGACCTCGAGCACGGTTTCCCAGCTCGACCCCGTCCTGCGTTCGAGGGTGCCATCGGCGATGACGGGATTGGTACCGGCGACGTGGAGCGTCAATCGATGGTCGAGGTCCACTGTCACTCCCCCGGGGATCGGCGATGAGTTGCGATTCACGAGATCGAACGTCCCCGCGTCGCGACGCGCCACGACGAGATCCTGCGTCGTCGCCTCCTCGACGAAGAGAATGTACGAGTTCAGCAACGCCGGATCGGTCGCGTTTTCTTGAATCCGCGCGTGAACCTGAGGGAAGCCGGACGAGCCGAGCTCTGCCACGCGAAACTCGACCGAGACGATGATGTTCGCGCCTCCTTCGAGGAAAGCACGATGCACGAGCGACTGCTCGTACGATGCGGTGGGACTCTGCTCGACGGTGACGCGACCCCCGTCGATCTGAAAGGCGGTCGCGAGGTTCTCGAGCCAGCCATTGCCGAGGGCCAGATCATTCGTGCGATCGAAGCCATCGACGAACGTCTCGCAAGCGACCTCGCCGGTGGTGGGCACCATCCCGGTGGCCTCGGACGTGCCCGTGAGCGTGCCCGAAGTCGATGTGGATCCGACGTCTTCGTCGGACGACTCCGATGGATCCCCATGGGTCGACCCGGTGCTCATACCAGAACCGCGGCTCGCCTCGCCCGAATCCGGCGAGTCGTCCGTCGCCATGGTCGTGCCCGCGCGCCCCGTTTCCGATCCACGAGCCACGTCGACTTCGTCCACGACACACTTCGCGGACAAGCTTCCTGCCAGGTCACCGTAGCGTCGTCCGGACGTGCAGTCGTCATCGGGGAAGCTGCAGTAACCCGCGAGCTCACACGTTCCTCGACGGGAACCCAGCACACATTGCTCGTCGTCCGAGCACGCAAAGCCTGGCGGGACGCACGCTGACGACCCGACCACCCCCGCGACGATGAGGGGACACGATCGAAGAACCAGGTTCGACCACGACATGCATTTCGAGGATGGCGGCCGTCGGAGCGATCGACAACCACGAGTGTGTTGGTCGATCGCGATCTTTAATCATCCATCGATCCGTGTGGGAAGATCACGCATTGCCGCCGCGACCGAATCGCTCGACTGGCCCCAGATTGAAGGCGAGCGATCGTTCACGAAGGTCGAGTCTCATGGAGCGACGGAATCGCACCCAAACGAGGGGTTCGTTTGATCGACCTCGGTCGCCGCAGTAATCTCATCGACGCGATGGGTGAGCCAACGACGTCGACAGTCGAAGGCGTTCGCTTCGGCAAGTACAAGCTCGTACGTAAGCTTGCGGTTGGAGGCATGGCCGAGCTGTTTCTCGCCCGCGTAACCGCCGTGCGAGGGTTCGAGAAGCTCGTCGTGATCAAGCGCATCCGTCCTCAGTATGCGCAGGACGAGGACTTCATTCGCATGTTCGTGACGGAGGCCAAGCTCGCCGCGACACTCAATCATCCCAACATCGCGCAGGTCTACGACATTGGTGAGCAAGACGGGGTGTTCTTCACGATGGAGTATGTCCTCGGGAAGGATCTGCGGAAGCTGCTGTTGAATGCGACTCGTCGGCAAATCCCGTTGCCGCTCGAGCATGCACTCCATATCGCCACGGGCATCGCGGCCGGCCTGCATCACGCCCATACCAAAGTCGGACTGGATGGCCAGGCGCTACGGCTCGTCCATCGCGACGTCTCACCGTCGAACGTCCTCGTATCATATGAAGGCACGCCCAAACTCGTTGATTTCGGGATTGCGAAAGCCGCGATGTTCGACGCGATCACGTCGCACGGCACGCTCAAGGGCAAAGCGGCCTACATGTCCCCGGAGCAATGCTGCAACCAACCGGTCGACCATCGCAGCGACATCTTTTCGCTTGGCATCGTGCTTTGGGAGATGACTGTCGGCAGGCGTCTCTTCGCAGCCAAAGACGATCTCACGACGCTCGCTCAAGTTGCCCGGGCCGAGGTTCCGCGGCCAAGCGAGGTCGCGTATCACTACCCACGTGACCTCGAGGCGATCGTGATGCGGGCCCTCGAACGCGATCCGAGGGCTCGGTATGCGTCGGCGTTGGATCTGCAGACCGACCTCGAAGAGTTCGCCTATCGCAGACACCTTCCGCTTTCGGCGAGCCGGATGGCGCGCTACATGGATTCGCTCTTCGAAGAGGACGTTGCCGTCACCCAACTCGATTTGGCCAATCCGGTCACGGTCGTCACTCCGCAAGACGTGCATCGTGGCTCGGGCGTGCAGACGGCCGCGCCCGAGGTTTCCCCCTCGCGCCGCTCCTGGTGGACGGGTCTCGGGCTAGTGACCCTTGGGTTTGCCGGCGCCTCGGGGCTGTTCCTCGCACTCACGGCGGGGTCCTTGGGGTCGTCGATGGGCGAGCGAGCGGGCCTCCCGTCCGCCGTCACTGTTCTCTCGAGCAAGTCCACCTTAGACATCGAGCAGGCCGACCGCCCCACGCCGCCGATTCCATCCGCACACGCCGAGCCCGCGAAGGAGCTACCGACCAAGTCCGGGAACGAGCCGAAGGCCGAGCTCGCGAACGAACCAACGACGGAGTCCGGGAACGAGCCGCACGCCGAGCTCCCGAGCACCGTGGTCCCTAATACCGTGGTCCCGAGTCGTGACAAGCCGAAACCCGCCAAGGGGGGGGATCGTTCTCCACGAGCCGCGGTCCGTCGCGATCGGTCCAGCCTTGGGTCCGGCCTTGGGTCCGGCCTTGGGTCCGGCCTTGGGTCCGGCCCTGCAGCTCCCGAGCGCCCCTCTTCACCCGACGCCAAGCCGAGCCAAAGCGACCCGACATGGGATTCCAACGCAATGCTGGCCCCGGGCTTGTAAGGGTCCGTCGCGACGGGGCCGCCCTCGCACGTCCGAAGCGAGGCCTGGCCGGACGCGTTCTAGCGCGGGTTTTCGTGGTGTGTGCCTTGCTCGAGGGCCAGGCCGCGGCCGTTCCGTCGGATCCGAAGGCCAAAGCACTGTTCGACGACGCGAGTGCGCGATACGTCGCAGGTGACTATCGTGGAGCCGCAGCGCAACTCCGTGTCTCATGGGAACACGAGGGGGACCTGGCGACACTCTTTGCGTGGGCGCAAGCCGAACGATTGTCAGGGAACTGCAAAGAGGCCGTACGCCTCTACGGCAAGTTCCTTGCCGCCGATCCACCGGAGGAATCGATTCCGGCCGCGAAAGAAGGCCTCGTGCAGTGCGCCACGTCGCTGGCCGAGGACGAGACCCCGGCGGAACCCGTCGCCGCTCCGGTGACGAGCCCAACGGAGCCTGAACACCCTCCGCCATCGGAGCCGCCGATCGATGCTCAGCCGCGATCGGCACACCTGCGATCGCGTCCGGACGCCGCTTCGATTGCGCTCATGGGTACGGGCGGAGCGCTGATTGCCGCGGGTATCGCATTGCTCGTCGTGAGTTCGCTGACCCGAGCGGCGGACGCGGGAACGTATGATGCGTTCGAAGACCAGATCGACCGCAGCCGTGGGCTCGCGTGGGGAGGCGGGATCACCCTGGCCGTCGGAAGCGGAGTCCTCATCGGTGGGATCACGCGGTGGGCGGTGAAGCGAGCTCGTCAGCGGCGATTGCCAGCCCATCACGCATCGATGTGCCCGGGGCGGGACTCGAACCCGCACTCTTGTGGAAGGGGATTTTAAGTCCCCCGTGTCTACCGATTTCACCACCCGGACGCCGTCCACCAGCGGGCTCTACGGAACGGTCGCCAAACTCTACCACGGGCCCATGCAAACCATGCCGGGCGCCCCCGAGAAGCATCCTGAACATGCGTGCATGATCCGTCCCATCGTGCTAAACGCAGGCGACCCGTATGCCCGTCACCAAGCCGAACGTGTCCGGTCTGCGCGCGCCCAAGCGAGTTCGGGCGCAAGCGGGTGCGTCGGAGCCCGACCGCATCGTCGTTCAGGGTGCCCGCGTCCACAATCTCGATATCGATCACCTCGAGATCCCCAAGCGTCAGCTCGTGGTGTTCACCGGGGTGAGCGGTTCCGGTAAATCGTCGCTCGCGTTCGACACGCTCTATGCCGAAGGTCAACGGCGTTACATCGAGAGCTTGAGTGCGTACGCGCGTCAGTTCCTCGGGCAACTGGATCGCCCCGACGTCGAGCACCTGCGCGGGCTCTCCCCGACGATTGCGATCGAACAAAAGAGTGCGTCCAACAACCCCCGATCGACGGTGGGGACGATCACGGAGATCTACGACTACCTACGGGTGCTCTACGCCCGGGTCGGCGTGCAGCACTGCCACGAATGCGGCAAGCCGGTGAAGGGGCAGAGCTCGGAGGAGATCGTGCGAGACCTCCGGTCGCTTCCGAGTGGTTCCAAGCTCACGTTGCTCGCTCCCCTCGTCGTCCATCGCAAAGGGGAGTTTCGCGACCTCTTCGAAGAACTGGCCGGCCGTGGGTTCTTGCGCGTTCGGGTCGATGGCACGGTGCATCGTCTCGACGATCCACCCAAGCTCGACAAGAAATACAAACACGATATCGATCTGGTGGTCGATCGGATCACGGTTGGAGGCGAAGAACGCCAACGCTTGGCCGAGAGCGTGGAGTTGGCGTTGCGCGAGGGCAAGGGGGAGATGCGGGCCGAACCCGAAGGCGGTGGCGATCCGCTGCTCTTTTCGGAGAACCGGACGTGTTGCGGTCATACCTTTCCCGCGCTCTCCCCCCAAAGCTTCTCCTTCAATAGTCCGCTCGGGATGTGCCCCGAATGCAACGGGCTCGGCACCCGCATGGAAGTCGATCCCGATCTCGTCGTTCCCGACGAAGAACTCTCGATCCGCGATGGTGCGATCGCCCCGTGGGCCACGGCGACCACGCGAGGTGAAGGCTGGACCTACCGCATCATCGAAGCGATGTCGAAGGCCTGCGAGGTCGATCTCGATACTCCGTGGAAGAAGCTCGGCAAGGCGCGCCAGACCCAGGTGTTGTACGGCCTCGCCGGGAAGCGCATCAAAGTCAGCTGGGGAGAAGAGGGCACGGAAACGCATGGGAGCTGGGGCATGCGCTTCGAAGGCGTGATCCCCAACCTGATGCGCAGGTACCAGCAAACGGCCTCCGAATCCGCTCGCGACAGCTACCGCAAGTACTTTGCCGAACGGTCATGCGATGCTTGCAGCGGCCGGCGGCTGCGGCCGGAAAGTTTGGCCGTCAAAGTCGCGGATCTCGGCCTCGATGGCGTGACCGCGATGACCGTGTTGGCCGCCACGCAACATTTCGAGTCGTTGGCCCTCGTTGGCAATCAGCAGACCATCGCCGCGGGCGTCCTACGCGAGATCAAAGCGCGTCTGTCCTTTTTGCTCAACGTGGGTCTCGAATATCTGACCCTCGAACGCGCCGGTCCAACCCTGTCCGGCGGCGAGGCCCAGCGGATTCGTTTGGCGAGCCAGCTCGGCAGCGAGCTTTCGGGCGTGATGTATGTTCTCGACGAGCCGAGCATTGGTCTCCACCAACGCGACAATCGGCGGCTCATCGCGACATTGCAGCGATTGCGTGATCTGGGCAATAGCGTCATCGTCGTCGAGCACGACGAAGAGACGATTCGCGAATCGGATTATGTGATCGATTTTGGCCCTGGGGCCGGGCACACCGGTGGACGCGTCGTGTTCGCAGGAACTCCGCAGGCATTGGTCGAGGCCAAGGACAGCCTCACCGGGCAATATCTGAGCGGAAAACGGCGCATCGAGACCCGCAGCGAGCGGCGGACGTCTCGTGGCCACATCGAAGTGCTGGGGGCCACCGAACACAACCTTCGCGGGATCGACGTGAAGTTTCCGTTGGGCGTATTGACGGCCGTGACTGGCGTCAGTGGGGCAGGGAAGAGCTCTCTCGTCAATGGCATCCTTTTGCCCGCGATGTCTCGGGCGCTGCATCACAGCACCGTGCGTGTAGGAGCCCATAAAAAGATCAAAGGTCTCGACGCTCTCGACAAGGTGATCGCGATCGACCAACGCCCGATCGGACGAACCCCACGATCGAACCCTGGCACCTATACGAAGGCATTCGACATGATCCGGCAGGTCTTTGCCGAGCTTCCCGAGGCCCGAACCCGGGGCTACGCGCCGGGACGCTTCTCGTTCAACGTCAAAGGCGGCCGATGCGAGGCCTGCGAAGGCGATGGCATGGTCAAGGTCGAGATGCACTTCCTCTCGGACGTGTACGTCCCCTGCGAGGTCTGCGGAGCCAAGCGCTACAACGCCGCAACGTTGGCGGTGCGCTATAAAGGCCTCAACATCGCCGAGATCCTCGATTCCAGCGTGGACGATTGCGCGAAGTTGTTCGAACACCATCCGACGATCGGCCGCGTCCTCGAGACGCTGCAGGAGGTCGGGCTCGGTTACATGAAGATTGGCCAGAGCGCCCCGACGATGAGCGGTGGCGAAGCGCAACGCGTCAAGCTCAGCCGCGAGCTCGGCAAACGCCAAACTGGCCGAACGTTCTATATCCTCGACGAACCGACGACGGGCCTCCACTTCGAAGACATTCGCAAACTGCTCGGGGTATTGCAGCGTTTGGTCGATGGGGGCAATACCGTCCTCGTCATCGAGCACAACCTCGATGTCATCAAGTGCGCCGATTGGATCATCGACATTGGCCCCGAAGGTGGTTCGCGAGGGGGCCTCGTCGTGGCCGAAGGCACCCCCGAAGACGTCGCCCAGGTGGGGGATTCCTACACCGGCCAGTTCTTGGCCCCGCTGCTCGAGCGCAAGCGCTGACGGGTGGCCCGTGACGAACGGGCCACTATTGCCTCGTGAGGGGCTTCGAAGGGGCTTCGCTAGGCGAGCAGCTCTTCGTAGACCCCGCCCTGCATCGTTTCGCCGCCTTCGCCCTCGGGCAGACCGAACCAGTCCGACTCGATCCCCATCACGTTCACGATCGTGTTGAGGAGTTTGTTGTGGGGCGCGGCCTCATCGTCGTACCCCTCGGGACCAAGGGGTACGTAGGCATTCTGCCGCAACACACCGCCTGCACTGCCGGCGAGCAAATAGGGGAGGTCCATGAACGAGTGGTCTTTGCCGTCGCTGAGCTCGTTCGTGTACATGATGACCGAGTTCTCAAGCACGGTGCGTCCGTCCTCTTCGACGTAGGACTCCAGGCGCTCGAGCAGGCGTGCCAGCTTGCTCATATGCCAACGGTCGATTTCGGTCAGCATGGCTTCGTAGCCGTCGACGTCAGCACAGCCGTCTTCCGTGCTGTCTCCGAAGCAATCGTCCCGGACCTTGCCATGCGAAAGCTTGTGGTGGCTGTACTCGTGCTGCATCCCATCCCAACGAAAGATCGGACCCGCGGCACCGCGGTCGAAGTGCATGGTCGCGACGCGCGTGTGATCGCAGGCCAACGCCAACGCCATGATGTCGATCTGTAGGTCGGTGATGGCGGGGTATTGGCCTTCCTCGGTGACGAGTTCTCCCTCGGAATCCTCGCTGTAGACCGAGGCTCGCCGCTCGATGTCCGGGTCGGCGCAAGCGATGCCCGAGCCGGCCGTGATCTCGAGCTCGCGGATCGCCGCGAAGTGCTGATCGAGCTTCTGCACGTCGTCGCGGCTCAACGGGCGTCGCTTGAGGTCGTCGAACTGGTCCTGCACGAGGTCGAGCACGCTCTTGCGCTGGTTGAAGAGCGCCTGACGTGCGGCCTCCGAGTCATCACCGCTGCCGAGGTTGATGAACTCGGAGAACGCGGCCCAAGGGTTGTTGATCGCCGCGACGGCTTGCGCAGCACCGCTATAGGAAATGAAGTCGAGCGACCGGTAGCGCCCCCGTCGACCCACCATCAGATTGAACGGCGGTCGACCTCCGGGGTTGACCTGCGCCGCGATGACATGGTCGACGCTAGGCCCGAGCGCGAGCCAATCCTCCTCCTCGGCATTGTAGGCCGTGAGCTTGTGCGCCATGCCTTTGCCGTGATCGTCACCCCCTCCGGGGTCGCGGGCGAAGCCACGCGGTGCCATGTGGAGGCCACGTGGATAGAGGAGCTTGTCACGGAAGGGGAGGAGCGCCTCGGCGGTCGTACCCATCAGGTGTGCGTCCGTCAGCGTCCCGTAGGCGCCGTTCGGAAACCACTGATTCATGTTCACGCCGTTGCAACAGAAGAACACCCCGAAGCGCTGGATCCCCGGCACCGGGGCCCCCCGCGAGAGCCGAGGTGCCAGACCTTCGAGGAAGGGAAGGCCGACCATCACCCCACCCACTCCGGTGAGGAACCTTCGCCGCGTGGCTCGACGTCGATCGTTGCTCATTGTCCTGCCTCCCCTGCCGCGAGGCTCGTGAACCCCGGGCTCGCCAAGGTCGCCCGCACCAGCTCGGGCACTCCTGAAGATTTCTGACCCAACTGCAACCACATCTCCTCATCGGTGCTCGTGAGCCGTCGCCCGAGCGCAAACTCGAGCCATTTGCCCGCATAGCAATTCCGCGCATCCTGACTCGTGGCCAGGGCATCGACCAGTTCACCCGGTCCCGCGAAGCTCACCGTCTCGCCGTCGAGCCGCAGCTCGCCTCGGGTGTCGACGGGGATTTCATTCTCCGTGAGGCGCACCTCTCCGGCCGCTCCAAAGCCCTCGAACGCGAAGCCGGGCGGGTTGATCTGTTGATGACACGCGACGCATGCGAGTCCGCCGGTGAGCAGTGAGATCTCCTCACGCGTGGTCTCGATCGGATCGTCGGTCTCGGGCAGTGGTGTCATCGAAGCGCCTGGCGGTGGGTCGGGGATCGTGCGGCACAACAGATCGCGCACGACGAACAGCCCTCGATGGATCGGATCGGTCTTGAGGGCATAGGCATTGGAGGCGAGGAACCCAACCTGCATCAGCAGGCCTTTGCGTCCGGTACTCGTCAGATCGATCCGACTCGGCGCACCAGGTGGGGCCGACAACCCATAGAGTTCGGCGACGCTCTCGTCGGCGAACGCATACGGAGCCGTGAGAAACGCATCGAGACCTCCGCCACTCTCGATCACCTCGGCAACGAAACGCTCCGAGGCATCGCGAATTCGCGGCACGATGTCCGCAGGCAGGCTCGGGAACGTGGCCGGATCCAAGGTGATGCGGGAGTAACGATCGAACCTCCAGGTTTGCGCGTGGAACGACACGAGCTTCGGGAGTGCGCGTGGGTCCGCGACGAGGCGATCCACCACGGGGGCGAGTTGTTCGGGCGTGTGCAGCTCCCCTTCGCGGGCGAGTGCGAACAGGTCGTCGTCCGGCATCGAGTCGAACAGGAAGTACGAGAGCCGCGACGCGATCTCCCAATCGTCGAGCGCGATCCGTCCATCGGGCCCCGCGTCTCCGGCCATCTCGGTGCGGTACACGAACTGCGGCGACTGCAGCATCGCCCGTAGGGTGAGTTGCACGCCGTCGCGGAACGCATCCCCACTGGCGATGAGGGTGGTTCCTTGCCCGAACAAGGCCACGAAGCGATCGGTTTGATCCGCGGTCAGGGGCCGGCGGAACGCTCGTTCACCGAACGACGCGATGAACTCGAGCACGCACGCGGCTTCGGCCGGATCACAGGGGACGATGTTGTCGAACACCTCGGGGTCGGAGACCGCTCGTTCACCAAGCTGTTCCGCCGCCGCCCGGTAAAGTGGGCCCAAGCGTCCGTCGACCCGGAAGTCGATGCTGGTATCGAACTCGAAGCCGTTCAGCGCATCGGGAGGGAACTCGATCTCGAGCGGATCCTCGACCCCGAACAGCGCGGCGATGGTGTTCTCGTACTGGGCGTGCGTCAGCCGGACGAGCCGCGTATCACCGCTCGGCTCATCGAACGGCCACGTCGGGGGCACTGCGTCGTCGTCCTCCTGCGGGTTCTCGCCCTCCGCCGAGCCCTCGTCCCCGAGGTCCGGCTCTCTCCCCCTGTCGTCGTTGTTGCAAGCCGACAAGAGCACGACCGCCCCCAGGAGCACGGCGGTAACGTTCCGCATCCTCATTGCGGACATCGTGCCAGTGACGGAGAACGTTGTTCGCTTTTTTTCTCGGTTTTTCGTGGGCCGGAGGCCTCGAGTTGGAGCCTCCGTGCTCCATAGCGATAACAACGAGTCATGAAGCCAACACGTTTGGCGCGAAGCCAACGGCGCCTCCGAGCGAACGACCGCGGCGCCTAGGGGGCAGACACGGGCGCATCTGCCATGCACCGTTCAACCGAGTCGCGATGCACGCGACAGCAGTTGAACGAGTACCGGCAGCCGAAGCTCGGCTTCAGGTCGAAGTTGGCCCCCCGCCCGGTGGGGTTCCGCCGCCCGGTGGGTTGCGGCACGCCGGCGGGCTTGAGCTCGTCGGCGTCGTTCGTAGGTGCTCGTGACCTCGCGAACGATCTCCGGATGATGCCGAAAAGACGAAGCGGGCGGCCGCGCGCAGAGTGTTCATTTTCGTCTGCAGTAGGCCCGCGAGGCGAGTACGACGGTCGAGCAGCGAGCGCGCTTCGGCGGGCGTATCCGCGGTCGCGGAGCGTTCGCGCAGGGTTTTGGCAAGAGCGCGACCTTCCGCGATGAGGGACAGCTCGAAAGCTTCGAGCGTCGCGAGCTGTTCGCGGTTTCTGCTCAGCCAACGATGCGAAGTCGTCGAGCTCGGAGGCCAGGGCATCCTGGGAGTCTGGAGCGTCACGGTGCGCGTCGGTCAAGTTGCGCAATTGGACGTCGCGTTCGTCCTCGATACCGTCATCGAATAGCCACTCGAGAGCAGCCGTGATCTCGCCGAGCACGAAGCGCGCGCGAATCATCGTGTCGTTGCCTCGTGCGGGAGTGAGGGCCAACAGATAGGCCGTCTGGGCCTCCTGCGTCGCGTCCTGAAGCAGGAGGATGTGGGGGATGATCTCCGGGTTGAGACTCCTGCCCGTGAGCTCGAGGCCCGGCCGAAGGATCCGAGTGGATCCGGGCTCGCGTTCGGCCGCCCAATAGCGTTGGGCGAAACGTGCAACATCGACGGCTTCGCCCATGAGCGCGTGAAGAGGGAGACGCAAGTTCAGCTGCGCTTCGGTCAGCGTTCGCAGCTCGGTTTCCAGGATTGCTGGAAGTTCCAATGCCATGCGGCGCGGACAGTAGCAGGCGCCTTTACCGGCCCCGGGCCGAACGCACCGAATTTGTGTCCGGGATGGGCTGATTGTTGCCGGGTCTGAAATAACCATGTCCGGGACGAGATGATTGTCCTGCGGGACTGAATGATGGTTGTCAGTGACGATGAGTCCCGCGTCCCGGAAGACCAGTAGGCGCGGATTCCGTTCCTTCGTAAGGCTCGGTCGAGGTGAATCTCCAGAGCCACCCACGAGTCACTTGTGGGCGTGGGGCGGGAAACCACCTCGAGCTCACCGACGCATCGATCAGCAACAGTCACCTCACGCTCGAATTGCGATCTCTGACTTGGGCAGTTGAACGGGCTATGGAGAGGCAAGATCGGCATCGAGCACGGGTGGCTCACCCACGGTGCAGAGTTCGACGTCGGTGATTGCACGATCCGGTTTCGCGTAGCCATGCGATGCGTGAGCCCTTCGTGAAGATCGAGCGCATGCCGACGCTCCACGACACTTGCGTCCTGCGGGGCGTGGCTCGACGACCACGAACATCGAGCTGTCGATCTCGGCGACGGAGCCAACGGCGAGTTTTCGGGTGGCAATGTCACGCTGAAGTTGCAGGGGCCGGGTGGACAATGACCGACGAACCCAAGCAACGCCTCCCGCTCTATCGGATGCCCGACACTTGCTCGGGATCAGCTGGCGGTTCGAACACCGCGGCAGCCTCTACGAGCTCGTGCTCTTGGGTGGGCATTCCCCCAAAAAAACGGACACCCGACTTACGCCACTTCAGCCCTGCTCAGGTCTGTGTAATATCGGCGCTCGAACTCGACGGGTGACAGATAGTCGAGACTCGAGTGCCTACGCCTTCCATTGTAGAAGATCTCGACCCAATAGGTAGTGGTCGTCTTTGCCGATTGGCGTGAAGTGAAAGTCTCATCGTGGACGAGTTCGGTCTTCAGCGTCGCGAAGAAACTCTCCGCGACGGCATTGTCCCAACAGTTACCTCGATGGCTCATGCTGCATGTGATGCCGGCTGCAGCAAGAGCAGCTCGATAGTCTCTCGCTGCGTATTGCGAGCCTCGATCCGAGTTACGTCTACGATCTCGGCCACCAGCTCGACGTCCTGCTTCTCTCGTTCTGAGCGCTCGTGATGTCGTCATTCGTAGTACGCCGCGCGAGACCTCAAGGACTCGGCACATCATACTCACTGGAAAGTTCGCCTTCTCCGCCTCGATGCTCTCGTAGGCCGTGTTGCCTACACCATTTGCTTGGCAAGAAGGCGCTGGCTTCTTTCGGAAATCATTCTCCGAGCTGATTGTGCTCGCGACGATGTGTCGCCAGCTCCGTGCGCTCGTCCGACGTCAAGGCACCGTTGGGATCGGCGACCTCGTCGATCTGCGCTGTTTGATCCAGTTCCGCAGGAGACTCACGTTCAGGTCGAGGTCCCTCGCCACCTGGGCCACGGGGTTGCGTGAGCTGAGTGCGATCTTGACGGCCTCCGCTCTCTGTTCGGCGGTGGTGACTCTCCGTTTTCTCTTTCCCATGTTTCTCTCCTCCCTTATCGCTGGTCGATGCCCTCGGAAGCGCAACTCGTCCACAACGCTTCCATCGTTTCTCAACAAACCATTCACAGCTTATGACCCCCTTGGGGCCCGTGGTTACTCGCTGTGCCAGTAATGAATTTGCTACGTTGGGTTGGCTACGACGACGAGGGGGTGTTTATGTTGGAGGGTGTCCGGGGGGAGGTTTAATACCTCGACAACCATTTCGGCTTGTTGCGTGTGGTCGAACGAGATGGCGCACTCGAGCTCGATAACCGCGAAGTCGAACGACTGATTCGCGGGGCAGCGATGGGACGCCGCAACTGGCTCTTTGCTGGTTCGGATGAAGGCGGAGAATGGGCAGCGATCATCCTGACGTCCTCGAAACCCCGAAACGTGCGGGAGTCGATCTCCGTAAGTACCTGAACGATGTCCTCACGAAGATCACGGGCGGATGGCCGCAGTCTCGCCTCGCAGAACGACTGCCACATCACAGGGCCGCGAGTTGTCGCCCATCCAATATTCCGAAAAATCGAGCGATGAAAAAATGGGGGTGCACCTACCGAATCGCCCTCGTCATGAACCCCCGGGGTTCGGAGGGTAGATACTTTCAACACTGTGCTTTTCTCCCATCGAGCCATTATGCCGCTGGCCGGGTTCCACGAATGGGCCGTTCCGGCGAGGAAAGCCAGCCCTGGTACTTCACGCGAGCTGACGGCGAGCTCCTCTTGATATCCGCTCTGAAAGTCCATAACGAGGCTGGACGGTATATGGCGATCATCACGACGAGCCCGTCACCAGACATCGGCGGCATCCATGACCGGATGTCCGCGGTGCTGGAATCGGACATGGTCGAGCCGTGGTTGTTCGCCGAGTGGGGCTTGACGCACCCACTCAATTTCGTGAGGCCCGCCGCCGCGGGCACACTGCGAAGACACCCCGTATCGAAGGACGTGGGCAACGTGCGGAACGACTGGCCGGGGCTACTAGAGCCCATCGCCCTCGAACCGAGAGAGGGCGAGCTTTTCGACTCCTGAGGGGCCAACCCGAGGCTAGGACCCCAACAGCTCGAACGCGATCAAGGTCCGATCCTGAAATGCATTGGCCCAGGTGACCTCGACGGTCACCGTGCCCCCTGGGCTCGCGCAATCCGCAATGGTGGCACCCATATTCGAGGCTTCGTTAACCGCTAACTGAACGCCGAGTGGCGACGTCCAGGCAGGCGTGCCCGAATCTTCGTTGTGACTGCCAGCCACCAACCTTGACCCGGCAACCGTGCCCGTGAGCGACACTGAGATCTGTCCGTTGCCCGCGCTCGTCGAGAAATCGGAGTCGAGCGCACCGATGGGGTCAGTCTGGTTGACGTGTTCGTAGGCCCCTGCCATGAAGAAACTACGGACCGCGCTGCCAGCCCCGGTCCCGATGCCCTGAGTTTGGATGGCATTGCCGCTGGCTGCCGCAATGCCCGCTTCGAGGATGTACCAAGCCTGCAACCTTCGACCCCATCCGCCGGTCGTGTCGACCTGATCAATGAACGTCATGGCTTGGCCGCCGTACGTAACTCCCGTCGGGCCGAGATGGTCTGGGAACGCTCGCTCTTGCGCCCAGTAAGCGATCAAGATTCGGTCCGTGCCAGCGGGCACCGTGTATGCCAGATTGGTGTCGTCTTCGGTCGAGTTGTGTGACCAGCTACTCAATGTTGCGGGGTCGGTTATCTCGAACGTAGCTGAATCGATCATGAACCCGCGTCCGTGCACGGGGCTGTCCTTATCAGTCTCATCGGCTTTGCCATCAGCGGCCCAGTTCGTGAAATCTGCGTTTGTCGAATCTCCGTTTTCGTCCCCAGAACCGGCTTCGGTAGGTTCGTCCTGCGAACACGCACAAATGGATGTGAACGCGCAAAGCAAGGTCGATCGGCAGAGAGATGCCAAAACTATGTATTGTCCAGTTGCGGTTTTCATGGCTCGTGAGCATGTTGCCAGTCTTTCGGTGATGCGTAAAGTTGGAAAAGGACGAGCACATATCTTTACTGTTCGCAATTTCTGGAACAACGTTTTCACAAAATTTCGCTTCAAATCTTCAAGTCCACAGAGTCTCTTTGGAACCAATGAAGCATATCAGTCTCGGTATCGTGACAGTTTTGTTGCCATAGTAAGCGCGTTTCTGAACGGGCCAACCGACTTGATCTCGACTGAGTTATAAGCGCGCGCAGTCGTTGCGCGTTTTTGAGGTATGCGTAGGGGCGCTTCCGAACGGACCATGCAGCCGACAGTATCGGGCGACGGACAGACCGAGCATCGTCCCAAGTATCACTGACCTTCGGGATTCCGAATTTCCTCATGCGACTTGGCCAGATTGCTCACATCAGCCAGCGAAACTCGCTTGTGTGTGCCGATCCCCCCGCCTCAGAGTGAACGCTTCTTCGCGGAAGTGCGTAAGAGGTTCGCAAGAGTCGCTTTGGAGCTGCACCCTGAGAAGACACGCCTCTTGAAATTCGGCCGATGGTCGGTCGAGAATCGTCGTCGTCGAGGTCTCGGCAAGCCCGAGACGTTCGACTTCCTGGGCTTCACCCACATTGGTGGGAAAAACAGCCGAGGAAGATTCACGGTACGCCGGAAGGCATCGAGAAAGAGGTTTTAGCCAAACTCAAGGTAGTGCGAGCCGTGTTGAGACGAAACCTGAACTGGTTTATTTCAGAGATGGGAGCCTATTTGGCTGCGGTCATCCGATGCCACGTTGCGTACTGCGGCGTGCCCTTTCAATGCTCGATGATCTCAGCCCTCCGCTTCCACATTGCACGAATGTGGAAGTGGGTGCTCGAACGCCGTAGCCAGCGGACCCGCGTTCCGTGGGACCGTATGGTGAGGCTCATCGCGCGATGGCTCCCACCGGCCATAGTCCGTCATCCCTTCCCTGATGCGCGCTTCCGCGTTCGCACGCAAGAGTCGGATGCGGTAGTTCCGCACGTCCGGATCTGTACGGGGGGTCCGGGGTGACCCGGGTTCCTACAGTGCTGATCGCGCGCTAGCCGGCTAGTTCCCGACCCAGCACGACTCAGCCGATGACTGATGACCTGGCCCTAGGGGGCACGACGCACGACGGTCATGGATCGGATGACGGGACCGACAAACCCACGCGCACGAGCAGTTTCTCGAACCCGGGCAAAGTATATCCGGCATGGGCGGCCGCTTGGGCAACATTCCGGTCGTCCTCGATCAACTTTTTGCAGTAGATGTGCTGGAACGCGTCACGATGCCGCGCCGTGGCTTCCTTGAGCGGGAGCGTAAATAGATCCGAAGAGAGCGCCATACCGCCGCTTTCCGCCGGGACGACCCGGGGAGGAATGTTGGTAGATTTCGGGAGCCACATGACGACGTCTCGTCGTGTGATGAGCTCCGCCGATTCGTCCGTGACGTAGCCGACCTTGTCCATCGTGATTTTGAGCTGCCGAACGTTGCCTGCCCAATATGATTCTTGCAACGCGGTGATCGCATCGTCGTCGAGCTTTAGAGTCTTCCTACCGAGCTCCGCGCGCATTTGATCGAGAAAATGTTGGGCGAGCAATGGAATGTCCTCGGCGCGTTCCCGCAGGGGAGGGATGTAGATTTCGAACCCGCACAGCCGTTGGAAGAGGTCCAGCCCAAACTCGCCGGTACCGATGCGCTTGTGCAGGTCGCGATGCGTGGCTGCGACGATACGGACTTGGACACGTCTTGGCGTCGTTTCGCCAACCCCGCACGATCTCCCCGTTCTGGAGGGCGCGCAGGAGTTTGGGCTGCAGCTCGAGTGGAAGCTCCCCAACTTCGTCGAGAAATAAGGTCCCCCCGTTGGCTTGCCCGAAGTATCCGAGGCTCTCCGTCGTTGCCCCGGTGAATGCACCTTTCTTGTGCCCAAAGAGCATGGACTCGGCGAGTTCGCGCGTGATGGACGCGCAGTTGAGTGCGAGAAAGGGGCCACCCTTGCGATGCGAATCTTCGTGGAGTGCGCGAGCGACGAGTTCTTTGCCCGTCCCGGTTTCGCCCAAGATGAGCACGGGGATAGGTGCACTCGCGATGCGGTTGATGAACACGAAGATCTCACGCATCGCGACACTGCGACCCACAAGGTCGCCGTACCGCTCGGCCTTGTGGATGGGAACGTCCGCTTTGCCGCCGAAGCGGATCCGGATCCGGCACTTGCCGGCGCGGAATTCCACGCCGTCGACGATGTGGGCTTGCAAGATCTTGCCGACCTTCTCCACCCATATCCCATTCTTACTATCGAGGTCGCGTAGTTCGACTTCGAATTCGTGCAACACGAGTTCGAAATGACTGAGGCTCACGGACGGATCGAGCAGAACGATATCGTGGCTCTTGGCTCGTCCTGCGGTGACGTGACGACGGCGACGTACGTCGAGTGTAAATGACCTGCCGGAATCCACTCCGGAAAGAACGTCCACTACGATTGTGCCAATGCGTACGTGCGCTCCCTCGTGAGGTGGCCGTACCTCGAGCAGTGTGCTCCCGAGCTGCTCGAGGTCCTCCGGGGATGAAGGCGCATCTGTCATGGCACTCGAGTAGCACGCTCGCGATCGGAGTGTCCATCACGCGCCCGCTCGGAGTGCTCCGTCGATGCTCCGAGAGGCAAGGCCGAAGTGAAGTTTCAACTCGAGTTCGAAGTTCAGCCCAAAACCAAGGACGCCGTTCGCAAAACACCTGAAAACACTAGCGGTCCTACTGGCCCGCACTTTGCTCAGACAAACCAACATCGACTTCACCGTCCGGACTCCCGAGGTCGACCCCGGACGAATCACGCGAGCGAGTGACCATGAATGAACGCGAAGAGTTGAGGCAATTTCAACAGGGGAAAAGCAAGGCTCTCGGGGACATCGGTGTGGTTGCGAGCAAACTCGTGCCGGACGAGTTCGAGCACGTCGCAACGGCCGTGCCGGGCCTCGCGAATTCATTGATCGACGCGGCGAGTGCGACGGCCGAACTCCCTCGTGCAGACCACCCAGAAGAACCCGCCGCACGGACCACACAATCGACCGTGGGCGCGGCCCGCCATGCCGCGAAACTCGGCGGTGCTCCTGCCCGTGTGGTGCAGGGACTCGAGGTGGCGGGAATCGTCGCGGACTATGTCGACGATGCTGCAAGGTTCTTTCGTAAACAGTTCGGCCAGCGTCTCGACCCCGTCGAGTTCGAGTTCTCGCTCTTGTCCCAAACACCCACCGAATCGTTCGAGGTCCAAGGCCTTCGGTTCACCGAGGGCCTCTCGATACCTTACGAGATCGATCTGGTGCTCGAAACCGAAGACCAGGCCGTGGAAGCCCGCAGGTTGGTCGGCAGCGATTGCCAACTTCTCATCGCCCGCGAGGTCGAACAACGCACCATGTTCGGGATCGTCGACCAGGCTTGTCTCCTCGAGACGAAGCATGATCGGACGTTCGTGCGAGTGCGGATCGTCCCCGCATTCAAACAGTTGCAATACGAGGTCGACACCCGGATCTTCCAAGGGGCGACGGTTCCCGAGATCCTGACCGAGGTCTTGCGGACCGGCTTGGCCCCGTTTCATCGTTCCTTCGATGCCAGCCGATTGCGCGGCAAGTACAACGCGCGAGACTATTGCGTACAGTTCCGCGAATCGACGTTCGACTTTTGCTGCCGTTTGATGGCCGAAGAGGGGATTGCATACGTCTTCGAACCTGA